>JAEEGL014620197.1_pt1 | contig 87090 bp, 73 predicted proteins | sample 9134231 | NCBI WGS metagenome assembly JAEEGL01 (sample SAMN16246548, study PRJNA631951) | gut metagenome | biome: gut microbiome; feature: rumen; material: fiber-attached | host: Bos | place: Iran: Karaj | collected 2018-10 | reverse complement strand
GTATTGATTGATACTCCGAATTCTCGGGACAATACTTTGAGCAACTCTGGATTGGGCTGCGTCATGCCGGTCTCCCAACGGCTTACAGCCTGCCTGGTGACGCCGATGCGCTCAGCCATCTGTTCCTGTGTCAGGTGATTCTTTTCGCGCAGATTCCGTAAAATGTCTTTTACTTCCATTGTCTTATCGTCTTGGTTGATGGAGCAAAGTTACAATGTCCGATAATACGTGTCAAGAAACATCTTGTTGCTATTTGCCGATGCTCTGACAACAATAGGGAATACGCTGGTTTAAAAGAAGTTGCCTTTCCGATACAGCTTTACATCCCGCACCATTCCGCTTTTAATCACTTTTTCTACAATTGTTTCTTCCAGCCGGAAGCCGTTTTTCTCCAGCACCCGCACTGACGCCACGTTCTCTGGGAACACCTGGCCAATAATCCTGTCAAGTTCCAATTCCTGAAATGCGATTCCGCAGACCTGCCTTACTGCCTCTGTACCGATCCCTTGAGCCCAGAACGGAGTCAGTATCATATAACCGATTTCACCGACGACCTTGTCATCCTCGGCCTTCCGCTCAACGGAAATGCTGCCGACGAATTCGCCATCGGCCCAAATGGAGCGCCAGATACCCTCCTTTCTGTCATTTTCCGCCACCATCCCAAGCCACCAATCGGCATCCGCCTCAGTGTATGGATGTGGTAGCCGGTCCGACAGGAAAGACCTGTCCACGGCATTGCACAGCGCCATCAGCGCCGGCTTGTCAGATGTGCTCCATGTATGAAGGGTAATCGTCATCGATGTTCAGACTGAAAAATGGGAATTTACTTGAGCGGATTCTTTTTCGCTTTCGGCTTAGGAAGAGCCGTAATCGTGACTTTGATTAGCGATGTTAAGTACTCCCGGTCATCCACATCGCTGATGTAGAAATAGTCCTTCGCCCCATCGTAGGGAGGTCGCAATATGACTTCCTTCAGTAAGGGCCTGCATGATTCCGTTACCTTGAGATAGAAGTTATTGTCGCAGATAAGGCCGAAGAGAACGCCGTCACAATAGACGCAGTAGTCCCCCATCATCTTCTTCACAGCAATCTCCCCGGCGCCGGAACACTGGTCAATGATGTATTGAACGAAGTCTGGATTGCAAGCCATAAATTGATTCTTCAGACAATAATCTTCTAATAGCCAGCCATTCTCCGTCCAGCATCAAAGGCCTTCTGAAGGTCAGCTTCCCAATGTAAATCACGCCATTGTCGCTTGGCCGGTTCAGAAAAAGAGGCAAGTTCAAAGCGGTCGTAGCTTTTGACCTGACAGGTGTTGTAGGCTATGATGCGCTCCGGGGCGCCAAGGGCCACGGTCAGGCAATGCTCCATGGAGCCGTAACCATTGTCGTTGTTCCGTTCCGGCAGACCGTTCATGGTCTCAATGAGCACCACCGGCATCCGTTTGGGCGCAGTTAAGCTGTAATCATTGTAAGAGAGCCATGGGAAGCAGAGGCGCTCCAGAAAAGTGCGCATCTGGCCGGTGACATCGCCAAAGTAGATGGGCGACCCCAGCACAAGCCCATCGGCCTGGGCAATTTCTTCCAAGATGGGGGTAAGCGGGTCCTTGAACTTGCAGATGCTGGATGCCTTGCCTACAATCTTCTTCATATCTCAACCTCTGGAACCTCTTCCGGAGCAAATTTACAAAAACCATTAGAGAAAAGCACGGGTTATCTGCTCCCGGTACTTCCGGAACTGCGTTTCATCGTGGCTTTCCATGAACTTTCTGATATAGGACAGCAGTTCGTCTTTCTTTTCCGGAATACGACATTCGACGTGGAAAAGATTCGAGGCGTGCTCGTTCATAAAGACGGTATCATTGGTCAGGCAGCGCACCAGCTCGTGGATTTCCTCCATCTTCTCCATCTCGGAGGATTCCTCATACAGGCCCTTCTGCATGGCCCGGTATAAGGGAGTTCCCGGGACAACTGTCAGCATGGAAGCGTTGACCATGGTCATGTGCAGGCCATCATACAGTTGGGCTGTGTGCTGCGCATTAACCAGCCCGTAGCCACGGCCACCGGCTCCGCAGAGATAGTTGACGACATATGGCATTCCCGAGGCGTCCACCTTTTCGAGGACCTCACGGGCCTGGGCCGCCGTGTATCCTTTGTTGATGCGTTTCAAGACCACGTCATCGCCGGATTCCACACCGATATACGGATTGGAATAACCCACAGACGCCAGATTACGCAACTGCTCCTCGGTCTTGTCGTAGAAATTGTCGATGCGGGCATAGCCTCCTATGCTCTCCACTGATGGGACGTACTTATGCAAGAGTTCCGCCGTCTTCATCAGCACATCGTAGTCCGCCGCGAAGCCATCGGCCCCTTGCAGGAAGATGCGTTTGGGAGAGCCGAAATAGGCGGTGATTTCCTTTATATCGGCCTCAATCTCCTCAATGGGTGATTTGCGGAACTTCTGATCCTTGAAGTAGGTGCAGAATAGGCAGTGGTTGTGGGAACAGCCACGGGTGGTCTGTAGGAATCCGTCCGCCGCCTCATAGGGCGGGCAGTTGATGCCACTGGAAAAATGCATGCTCATAATGTCCTCTTGTTTTGACGGATGGCCGCAAGCCGGTCATGGTCGCCATGTTCGATTGCCTCATCAAGGACAGCAAGGATGCTATCTTTCCGGGAAAGGAAGCCAGAGCCGGTCAGGTTGGCCGCCACAGTGTGATGAGTAATGAATGTGCAGTCTATCTCCAGATGCTCAACGAACAGCCTCAGTTCTTCAAGCATCTCTTTCTCGGAAAGTGGATCGAATTCTCCCTGCTGTGCTTCTTTCAGCAGCGGCGTTCCCGGGAACAGCGTCAGGCCTCCTGTACCCACCAGCATCGGCTTTAACTGGTTGAATATCTTGGCCGTGTTGATAGCATGGTCGCGGCTGTGATCCCGTCCTGCGACGCCATTGAGGAACGTCACCCAGTAAGCGATTCCGGCCTCTTCCAACTTGTGGCATTGCTCCAGAATATCGGCCGATGTATAGCCCTTGTTGATGCGCTGGAGCGTCCAGTCGTCACCGGATTCCACGCCAAGGGAGATCTCATTCAGGCCGATATCCCGGATGGCCTTCAACTGCTCTACCGTCTTATTCTTGAGGTCGGATACGCGCGTGGCAGTGTACATATGCTCCAGCTTGGGCAGGTGATTTTTGATAATCTGGAGGCGTGGCATCAGGTTCTCGAAGCTCATTGCCAGCGGATTGGCGCTCAGCAACTGGATGGTCCGGGCATCCGGCATCACGGACGCGATTTCGGCAGCATCGGCTTCGATATCCTCCAGGGGCTGCATCCGGAACGGGATACCCTTGTACATCGTGCAAAACTTGCAGCGATTGTGCGTGCAGCTCTGGGTAATCTGGATCAGCGGCCAGGTGGGCCAGTAGGGATTTCGGTAAACGGGTTCTGTAAAATGCATGATAGTCTTCTTTAATTGGCCGCAAATGTACGGTGATTCCATCAAGAGACCATCGTTACTAACCCTTTGGAAAGTGGACTATTTTATCATCAGGCCCCGGTGTTCCTGTCCCCATTCTGTCATACGATAGATGATGGCATATAGGCGCTTCCCATGCTCTGTGAGGCGGTATTCCACGCGCGGAGGATAGCCGTAGCATTCTGTTTTGTCGAGCAGTTTGTCCTCGGTCATCTGGCGCAGCCTGTCGGCCAGGACTTTATCGCTGAGACCGTGGACGGCTGCCTGGATATCCGTAAACCGTGTGTTCCCACAAATGATGGCGGTGAGGATTTCCGGCACCCACTTGCTCCGAAGTACATCCATAGTATCCCCAATGGAAGTAACTTCCCGGCAGAGAACGGAAGAATCCTTCCCTGCCACCTCGCGGATTATGATTTCTATCTCATCCATACTGATATATTCCGATTTAAACTCCTGGGGAATAACGAAGGTTAACACACATTGAGTTTAACTTCCCAGTAGCCGTTTCTCTTGCCATTTTTCCTTTCAATGACATTCTTCTCCTTCAGGGAATCCATAATCCTTTTGACAGTACGATCTGATTTATTGATTAAAAGTGCCAACTCGGATTGTTTTGCAAACTTGTTCTGGGGAATGCCGTTGTCACTTTGGGTTACCTGCACCAGCAAATCGCGATTTCTCAGATCATTATGCTCGCCCAAAATCAGATTCCTAAAATACCAGGAGTGCTCCTTGTCTAACTCATCTACCGGATGAAGTGCATAGGGGCCCACGGCTCATCACCGCGGCCGGGAGCGGGCTTCCCGTCGGTCGCTTTCAGCAGCCAGGCCATATTGTGAGCCAAGGCCCGCATGGTCTGAAGGCCTTCGTGATCAAGCGCCGCCTGACCTGGTTCACGGCCATAGACGATATTCCAATACTGTGAGCCTATTACCGGCATATTCATCATCTGGAACGGGAGGTTGAGCGTCTCAAAGGCTGCCGAAGCGCCTCCTCTTCGGCACACGGCCACCGCGGCGGCAGGCTTTCCGGCAATATTCCCGCCGTTGGAATAGAAAGAACGCTGGATGATGGATAATAGCGCGCCATTAGGTTGCCCGTAATATACAGGAGAGCCAACAATTAGGGCATCTGCAGACGCGAATCTCGCGCTGATCTCGTTGCAGATATCGTCATTGAAAACGCATGCGCCAGGTTTGTTGCCGCACTGGTTACAGGCTATGCAACCTCTGACAGGCTTGTTACCGATCCATACAGTCTCGCTGTCGATGCCTTCCTCCTTAAGCGTTTTCGCGATTTCGGCGAGCGCGACTGAGGTGTTGCCCTTCTGGCGCGGGCTTCCATTGATAATCAATACTTTCATAAACTCTTTTCAAAAACTATTATCCTACTATCTATAATAAAGCAATAATACGGAGTATTCTTTTATAAACCAAATTGAAGCGACGAAAAGCGGCGAACTCCTGAAAAATGAGTATATTTGAACTATGGAATACCTGTCAAAGCAAAGATACGACGAGATTTCGGCCGAGCTGAAACATCTGATCAACGAGGTTTACCCCAAGGTGACGGAAGACCTTGCGGAGGCCAGTGCGCAAGGGGACCGGAGCGACAACGCCGGATACCGTGAAGCAAGACGGATCCAGGGGAAGACAATCAGCCGGATCCGTTTCCTTCAGAAGATTCTGGAATATTCACGGGTGATCAACCCCGAGGTCCTGCCCAAAGACAGGGTCAGCCTGCTGAGCAAGGTCGAATTCACCAATCTGGCCACTAATACCCGAATGCGATTCGAGATTGTCAGCCCGCATGAGATGGATCTTGAAGCTGGCAAGATTTCGCTTAAATCCCCTATCGGCGCCGCCTTGATGGGCAAGAAGGTCGGCGAGATCGCCGAGGCGAGGGTCCCCTCAGGGACCTTGCGCCTCCGAATCGAAAGCATCACACTCGACTGAGTGTGATGCCTAGACGTGGATCAATGCTTTCCGGTGTACTTCCCGGCAAACAAGACAACTCCTGAACTGGATTCTGTAATGAGATAAAGGAAAGGCATGTCGGCATGGAAAACGATATGCTGTCCGGGAGCGGCCGCAGTTTCCATTCCGGCGAACGAGACCGCTGCGGCCTCCGTTCCTTCCTCATCAACCTTGATCACAGCGTTTTGCTTGACAAGGCTAAGACACAGAGCCGCTTTAGACATTGCGGTGAAATCAGCTTTCATGGGATCGAACGCCGATGGCATTCCCATCGCGGAAAGGATATCGTTCAACTTAATCTCGAATTTGGTCTCAAACTTCGGGAGCCACAAATCCACATCGCACCGGACCATGCTACGGACAAACTCCGCCCACCTCTCGGCATTCAGATATTCAGTAACATCCTCCAATGTCTTGCCTTCAGCAGGAAGGATCACCATCATCGAATATGCTCCGTTACCGTACGGAAGATTAACGCCCCTGAGGACATCGTTGTCTTGGTAGTTGAAATGCTTCTCACTTCGCATCATCTGAACGGAGGTTTTTGATCCGTCAATAGCGGTGAATGACGCTTTCGAGGTGTTTTCTTTAGGGAACTTTTCCTTCCATTGACTTTTGAAGTAAGTAGCGTTCATCAAGTAAGCCAACATGCTGGGATTCACACTCTTAATGATCTCTGGAATAAGGCCATAAGTGTTGTCTGAACACCACTTGTTGATCTTATTGGTGGTTTCCTTATTCTTCGAGAAATCCATGTTCGAGACCTCCGCGTCGTAGTATTCCGTCACCATCGATTTGTACGAGTCTAGCAAAGGGAAGAATTTGTTGGCAACAACAGCATTAGCGAGAGCCAGCTTGGTTTTCTTGTCCAATTCAGGAAGTTGCTTGAGCAAGGACTGGCAAAACTCGTTCACGTCATCAATCTCTCCCGCCCCGTAACCAAGGACTTCGCAAATCTCTTCGGCGGTCTCCCCTTTCGCCCCATCAAGGATCAACCCAAGAAGGAACTGCATGCTGAGCGGGGAAATGACGAAATCTTCACTGGTACTTTCGTTAATATTCTCCAAGAACCTGAAAGCGAAATCATTCCCTTGCCGCGCGATTTCTGTCGAACGGGTGGAGAGTTTCAGCTTCTTGTAAGGATTATCAGTAGGCTCCTCTGTCCCGGCCTTGTCGCAAGACACATTACAGAGAGCCATTGCAAACATTGCGAAAAGAAGGATGTAGTGTTTCATGATTATAACGTTATTTATTATTTACCAAGATTGATCCTGAGACCGCCCGAGACCGAGAACATGCCTTTGTGGTCGCTCCTATATGTTCTCAATACTTGAGCGTCCGAAGGGATAGTCCAACTAAGTTCGGGTTCCAAATACAGTCCGACACGTCTCGCGACATTGAACTGGACACCTCCCGCTCCAAGCAGAGAGACTGCTAAGCCGTCCCGTTTGATTTTTTCGCCAGCAAGGGTCGCCCCGACACACACATCGCCGGAGACGCCCGCACCAAGATAGGCGTCAAACCAACCGGTGGAAATGAAAGTCCAGTCGAGCCGCACTGGAATCCCGACATAATGGGCGATCTGCTTTTTATCGCCGGAGAGTGTATATGTGAAAGTCGAGGAATACATTGAATACTCTATTCCTGTGGTCAAGCCGAACCGTCCTGAGACAGGGATTCTCGTAGAAATGCCGACTTTCAACGGGAGATTATGGTGCGGTCTACCTGTCAATACATCTTTGACCTGATTATAATCCGGCGTATGAGGATCAGCTACTGTAGCCATATCAGGGCCATAGTCGGATAATTTATTATTATCAAAACCTTCATGCCTAGAAAGATAAGGCGCGGTGAGTGCCGCGACTAAACCTCCTCCCCCGATAATCCCGGCGGCAGGCACGATATCTAGGATTCTTGTAGTCCGGCCTTTCGCATTGTCAGGGATAAAAGGAGAAACATTCTCAGCCACTGGAGCCGAAGCCTCTTTCTCTTCCGCCATGTCTTCCTCGATGTCTCCCGCGATATCATCCGAAATGTCTTCCGCGGCCGCATGGAAGTCTCCATCCGCTTCCGTTTCAGGCTCAATGCTTATAGAGTGAATATCCACTGTCTTACGGGCTGGCATAGACACATGAGCAGGCGGAGCCACAACCTCATCCATGGTCGCCTCCGCAATGAAATCAGGCTCTGTATTAACAGCTTCCACAGAATGCGTTCCTGTGACTTCCCCATCAGTGACAGGCGTTTGAGGATGCCACGGTAACAGGAAAACGGCCAATCCCGCGGCCACGGCGGGGATCAGCGCCCAGCTCCAACGAAGTCGCTTGGGAGCAGAGGGAGCAGCCGCGCCATTCAGACGAGCTTGAAACTCGGTGAAGACGCTTTCAGGAAGAGGTTTCTCAAACCCCTCCATCTTATCCTTGAATATATCTTCCCACTTTTTCATTTATCCTGTCCATTGAGATACCGACGTATCTCCTTTTTCAATTGTTTCCTTGCCTTTGCCAGAACGCTTGTCGATCCTGTGACGCTGATTCCCAGCATCTGGCTTATTTCCTGATGAGAGTAACCGTCTATACAGTACATATTGAAGACGCTTCTTCTCAAATCCGGCAACCTCGAAATCCATTCCAGAATCTTCTCTTCAGGAATACTGGCAACCTCATCCTCAACTGGTTCTGGAATATTATCATTCATCCACAAATCCTCCAATGAGACAATTCGCCCGCGATTCCGCCTGATTCTGTTGAGCGCGTTGTTGATCGCGATCCTGCTGATCCAGCTGTACAATGAACCATTGCCCCTATATTCGTAAGTCCCGATCTTCTCCAAAGCTTTTATAAGTGTTTCAAGCATCAGGTCTTTCGCCTCGTCGTCATCCACAACATATCGCTTGCAGAGCATATTCAGCCTAACCGCATATCGTCTATACAGTTCATTTTCAGCCATTCTGTCTCCACGTGAGCAGTACATGGCCAGTTTCTGCTCATCCAAATCTTTATACACTCACAGTAGCCCTGAAACGAATTTCTATTATTATAAAACCAAAACTCCCGAAATGCGTCCCCGGGAGTCTTGTTTTTTTACATTTCCGCCCCCAAAAGGATCCTAAGAGTTACGCGAACTTACTGAAAATATCGTCATCATTTTCGCATTTCATTTAAACGAAGTATATTCGCAATGCTACTATTGTAATATATGAAAAAGACATTGTCATCTTTAGCCTTCCTGACCTTTGCTATTTCATTATTGAACGGTATTCCCGCGGCCGGGCAGAAAGTCAACCCCGATTCCTGGGCAGCCACGGACGCTCTCGGCAGGAAAGTCCGGAGCTATGACGAGGCTCCCTCCAAACGGGACGGAAAATTCGTCGCCATCTTTTACTGGACCTGGCACACCTTCCACCACGATGAGAAGTTCCCAGTTTACAATATTTCCGAGATTCTACGCGCTCACCCAGAGGCTATAAAGGATTATAACCACCCGGCATGGGGACCAACTGGACCGCATTACTACTATTGGGAGAAACCTCTTTTCGGATATTACCAAACCACGGACAAGTGGGTCCTGCGAAAGCATGCCGAGATGTTGGCAGCCGCCGGTATTGACGCCGTTTTTTTCGATTGCACAAACGGGCATCAGACATGGATTCCCTCGTATGAGGCGTTGATGGAAACCTGGGACCAGGCCCAAAAAGACGGTGTGAATGTCCCAAAGATCGCCTTTATGCTACCTTTCTGGCCTTCTGAGGATTCGATGATATCACTGCGTCAGCTCTATAACGACGTCTATAAGCCCGGGCGCTACAAGAATCTATGGTTCATCTGGAAAGGGAAACCTTGCATCATGGGTTATCCGGATAAACTCACAGATGAGCCGACTGATAAGGAGATCGCCTCATTCTTCACTTTCCGGCCAGGCCAGCCCGACTACGTGGATGGTCCCACAAGGAACGACCAGTGGGGATGGCTGGAGAACTATCCCCAGCATGGGTATGTCAAAACGACGGACGCGGACGGGAAGACTTCTTATGAGCAGGTCACAGTCGGAGTGGCTCAGAACACGAACCCTGATCGCAAGGGTCACTGTGGAGCGTTCAACACTAAAGACGCGTACGGCCGTAATTTTTCCATACGCGATGGTTTCGACCCTCGCCCTGACGGATATCTCTACGGATGGAATGTTGAGGAACAGTGGGAAAGGGCTTACGAAATCGACCCGGAACTGGTTTTCGTGACAGGCTGGAATGAATATATCGCCGGGAAATGGCTGCCAAAAGACGGATGGAACGGCGATCCGTTCTCGTTCGTTGACCAATACAACTGGGTTTGTAGCCGCGACATCGAGCCGAACGCGGGATGGGGTGACAAGGGTGATGTGTATTACCTCCAGCTCGTGGACAATGTCCGCAAGTTCAAAGGGATGGTTCCCGCAGAGGTTGCCTCAGCCCCCAAGTCAATCAAAATCAAGGATTTCTCAGACTGGAACGATGTCAAACCATATTTCGCCGCCTACAAGGGCAACACTTTTCATAGGGACAACGTAGGAGCCGGGAACACTCACTACACTGACGATTCCGGACGAAACGACATCATCGGAACCAAAGTCGCCAGGGACAATGACAACATCTACTTCTATGTCGAGACTGCCGACGCTATGACGCCAAGGACTGACCCCAGATGGATGCGTCTGTTCATCGACATCGACAGGGACAAGTCCACCGGCTGGTATGGCTATGACTTTGTTGTCAACCGTGTTTCTCCTTCCAAATCCAAAGCTGTCATCGAAAGGAATGTCCAGGGGGCCTGGATATGGGAGAAATCCGCTGAAATCAAGTATTTCCTGAAAGGGAACCAAATGGTTATCAGCATTCCACGTTCCGTCCTTGGACTTGGAAGCGGGACCTCCGCTGACTTTGAGTTCAAATGGAATGACAATATGACAAAGGAGGGAGACATCATGGACTTCTATGTCAGCGGCGACTCCGCTCCTTTCGGAAGGTTCAACTATGTCTATTCAGCCGAACGTTAATTTTTCCCCAAAATGATCGTTACAACTATCAAGTTCAAAAGGCAAAATCACTTCGTACAACGAGTTCGGCGCCGCGATGCTGAGTTTCAAAGAGGAGGACTAATTCCAATCCCCTTCCACGGCCTCCCCGTAGCCTGAACGGGTGGCTTCGACACTGCCACTCAAAAAATGACTCTCGACCCTCAGCCCCATGACTTCAGCCATAGGGACCTCGTAGGTTTCTTTAATGAACCGATCCATTCTTTAGTTCGATTAACGCTTCAATCGGCAATTATAGCCAAAAATGTCAAAAAGAGCAAGGTTATTTCGTAACTTTGTGACCGTGAGATAAAAACAAAACGACAAAAACGACCTTTCCGTATGGTAAATCCTGTATATTCCCCAGCTCCTGGCCGCTACGAGAGCGGCATCCGGTACCGCAGATGCGGGCGCAGCGGTGTCCTCCTTCCCGAGATATCCCTTGGCTTCTGGCACAATTTCGGGGATGTCAATCCCCTCGCCAATTCCATGGAGATGGCCCATTACGCCTTCGACCACGGAATCGTCCATTTCGATCTGGCCAACAATTACGGGCCCTCGTATGGAACGGCGGAAGAGACATTCGGGCGGATCATGATAAAATCCTTCGCGCCATTCCGGGATGAGATGTTCATTTCCTCCAAGGCAGGGCACGACATGTGGCCGGGTCCCTACGGGGAATGGGGATCACGGAAGTACCTGATGGCCAGCCTCGACCAGAGTCTCAAGAGGATGAATCTTGAATATGTGGACCTGTTCTATTCCCACCGGTTCGATCCCCAGACCCCGCTTGAGGAGACATTGCAGGCCCTCGTGGACATAGTCCGGGCCGGCAAGGCCCTGTATGTGGGCATATCCAAATACCCTCCCGAGGCGGCCGATTTCGCTTACAAGTATCTCAAGGACAGGGATGTCCCCTGCCTCATATATCAGGGAAGCTACAATATCCTCAACCGCGGGCCGGAGACCAGCGGAATCCTGGACCAAGCCAAGGAAAAGGGTGTAGGCTTCATATCCTTCTCACCACTGGCGCAAGGTCTACTGACTGGGCGCTATCTTGATGGGATTCCCTCCGATTCAAGGATGGCCAAGGAATATTCCCTGAAATCATCAGTCCTTACTCCGGAGCTTCATTCCGCGATTGTCAAGTTGAATGAGGTAGCCTCACGGCGAGGACAGACTCTCGCCCAGATGGCTCTCGCTTGGTGCCTGAAAGACGACAGAGTCACAAGCGTCATCGTCGGAACTAGCCGCGTCAGCCAACTTGAGGACGACTTCAAGGCATTGGAAAACACGACCTTCTCTCCAGAGGAACTCGATGAGATTGACCGCATAATCCTTGCTTGAAGGTCGAGAAAAATCACTATATTCGCGCCGCGAATCGCCTTGTTTCAAGGCGATCGAGTCGCATTTTTGTTATAATTCATTCAAAATGAGGAATTTATCAGCAATATTGGCAATTCTCTCCCTGGTCGCTGTCTCATGCGCGCGCAATCAGACCGACACTGCCAGGCTCACCGAGAATTACGCCCTCGTGACGATTCCCGCCCCGGATCTCAGCGGAATCACCGACAATGGGAAAGAAGTACTGAAGCTTTACCGCAAGGCCGCCGATGAGGTAGACAAGATCTACTGGAAGCAGTATTTCGGTGACAGTGAGGCATTTCTGAACTCTCTCACAAACCCGTCAGACAGGCTTTACGCCGAGATCAACTACGGTCCATGGGACCGCATCGACGGCAAGCCTTTCCTTCAGGGATACGGCAGCAAGCCCCAAGGAGCATGCTTCTATCCCGGCAACATGACCCAGGAAGAGTTCACCTCATGGAATGACCCGGACAAGAAGAGCCCCTACACTCTCATCCGCCGCGACGAGAATGGCAGCCTGAAGAGCATCTGGTATCACGAAGCGTATTCAGAAAACATCAGCAAGATAGAGGAATATCTCACCCGCGCCGCTGACGTCACCATAAAGGAAAGCGTCCGCAACTATCTCCTGCACATGATCGACGGCCTCAAGACCGACGATTATTACGAGAGCAACAAGGCGTGGCTTGAGATGAAGGACAGCAAGATGGATCTCGTCATCGGCCCCATCGAGGCAGTCGACGATGCCATCTACGGAACCAAAGCGTCCTACGGGGCTTATGTTCTGCTGAAAAACCTTCAGCGCACCGAAGAACTCAACGCCTTGTCCTCAAAGATGGCCGAGCTTCAGGAAATGCTGCCTGGTGATCCTGCCAACCGCGATTTCACTCCCGGTTCCGAGTCCGACATCTTCTCCTGCAACGTGCTTTACTGCAGCGGCTACACCAACGCCGGTTTCAAAGTCATCGGAATCAACTTCCCTTATGATGCCAGGGTCCAGGAGGAGTTAGGTTCCCGCACGATCATCTTCGACAACATTATCCGCGAGAAGTTCAACCGCACCGTCCACCCCGTTGGCAACGCCCTTCTGGAGGATGTTTACCAGCCCCATGTCGATGCCAGCGCTTTCTACTGGACGATCGTGTTCCGCGAGATCGCCAAAGGTCTGGGTGTCAAAGAGACCATCAACGGCAAGGGTTCAGTCGCTGAGGCGCTTGCTGACGAGGCCCTCGTCATCGAAAAAGCCAAATCCAATGTGCTCGGAGCCTGGCTATGTGCCCTGGAGGCTGAGGAATATCAGATTTCCGCACTTTTCCAGAAAGAAGACGTGCTGACCACATTCGTCACCAACACCATCCGCTCAACCCGCTTCGGCGCCGCCGATCCCACCGGTATAGCGAATATCATCGTCTACAACTACCTGCTTGAGAGCAAGGCCATCACATGGAACCCTTCAGGTCGCTACAGCATCGATTTTGAAAAGACCTGGAAGGCCCTTGAGACACTTGGAGCGGAGATTCTCCGCATCCAGGCTTATGGTGATGTCAACGGGGCCCACTCCTGGATCAACAAATATGGCGTCGCCGGACCGGAAAGCCTCTCCGACAAACGGGTTCTTGAGGCGGCGGGCATCCCCGTTGACATTAGGTTTGATTACGAATAGTCCAATAAAGAGAACGAAACTATAACATGTTCAAGAATTTCACTGGTTTCCATCTTGTTGAGCAGATGCATAAGCTGCGCAAGAGCAACAGATTTGACCTATCAACAATAAAGAAGAAAAGTATAGGACTCATTTTCGTCGCCGCCATCGTCATGGTCCTCTGGTTCCTGCCCACCGAGTCCTTCGGAATTGACGGTCTCACCCAGGTCCAGCAAAGAATCATCGCCATTTTCGTCTACGCGACCCTGCTTTGGGTTTTCGAACTGGTCCCCGCTTGGGCGACTTCGGTTTCCATAATAGTTTTTTTGCTGCTGTTCACATCCGATTCCGGAATCAAATGGATCTGCAATCCCGGAACCGCTGGCCAACTCCTTAATTATAAACAAGTCATGGCCAGCTTCGCGGACCCTGTGATCATGCTCTTCATAGGCGGCTTCGTCTTGGCTATCGCCACGACCAAGACCGGCCTTGACGTTCACCTCGCCCGTGTGCTTCTGACTCCTTTCGGCAAAAAAAGCGAGAACATCCTTCTTGGTTTCATGCTTGTCACTGCCCTGTTCTCGATGTTCATCAGCAACACGGCGACAACAGCCATGATGCTCACCTTCCTGACCCCGGTATTCAAACAGCTTCCAGAGGCTGGAAAGGGCCGTACCGCCATGGCGCTCAGCATCCCGATCGCGGCCAACCTGGGCGGCATGGGAACTCCAATCGGCACACCTCCCAACACAATCGCCCTGAAGTACCTCAACGAGCCCGAAAGCCTTAACCTTGGCATTGGATTCGGACAGTGGATGCTATTCATGGTACCCCTTGTGATTGTCCTGATCATCATCGCCTGGATGATTCTCAAGAAGCTCTTCCCCTTCACCCAGAAGACCATAGAGCTCAAAATCGACGGCGAGATGAAGCGCGGCAAGCAAACTGTCATTGTCATCGTCACCTTGATTGTCACGATCCTTCTCTGGATGATGGACACATTGACCGGCATCAACACCTACACGGTAGCCCTTATTCCTTTTGCGGTCTTCGCTCTCGCCGGAATCATTGACAAATACGACCTTGAGGAGATCAACTGGTCGGTCATCTGGATGGTAGCCGGTGGTTTCGCCCTTGGATACGCGATGAACGGATCCGGACTGGCCGCCCTTGTGGTCCGCGCCATTCCGTTCGGCAACTTCTCACCGCTGCTGATTGTTATCCTCTCCGGCCTGCTGTGCTACGGACTCTCGAACTTGATCTCCCATTCCGCTACCGCGGCTCTCCTCATGCCTATCCTTGTTGTGGTCTGTACCGCGATGGGTGACAAGCTCGCGGCAGTCGGAGGCACTTCCACCGTCCTTATTGGAGTGGCCATAGCTTCCAGCAGCGCGATGATCCTCCCGATCTCGACACCTCCTAACGCTTTGGCCTACGCCACCAATCTCATCCAGCAGAAAGACATGGCCAAGATGGGAATCATCATCGGCCTCACCAGCATCATCCTGGGCTACCTGACGCTCTTCGCGGCAGGATCACTGAACATCGTGTAATATCTATACGGAATAACTTGAATATCGCCAGACCGACACTCTCTTAAAGAGACCTGATCGATTTGGCGATATTTATCATATGGTCGGCCATACGCTCGGCGTTGGACGAAAGCTCAAGGTACTGCGCGCCCACAGAAGGCGTGCATATTCCTTTTTCCATGCGCTTGATGTGACCTTCTTCCATCTGCTTGGTGAAGTCGTCAATCTCCTCCTCCACGACATTGGCCTTTTCCAGAGTATTCAGGTCCTCAAGATTATAGGCGGAGATCGCGAGGTCGTACAACTGGTGGAGCAGCTCTTTCAGATGACCGATCTCACTTCTGGCCTCCTCAGAGAAACTCTGCCCGGAATCAGCCAGAGCTGTAGCGTACTCTACGATGTTCTCGGCATAGTCGCCTATTCTCTCAAGGTCGCGGATATTTCTGTAAGTTCCTGAAAGATAAGCCCGGTCCTTCTCACCGAGTCCCGACTTGCCGCTAAGGCGCACCACAAAGGCGATCAGTTCCTGGTTGATGAAATTAAGCTGGCGCTCGTCCCGCTCGAAAAGAGACTTCTGGGCGAAGTCCAGCTCAGTGGCCATCACAAGGCTTCGGTCCACATTCTCAAGGGCGATGTCAGCCATGCGGAGGATTTCCCGCTTGACCTGTGATACAGCGACCGGAGGTGTCCGGAGCATATTGTTGTCCACATAGCGCAAACTGAATTCCGGGGTTCCAACAGAGAGCTTCTCGGGAATCATCTTCGTCACCAGGGAGACAAGGACTCCGGTCAACGGCAGCATCAGGGCCACGGTAATAGTATTGAAAAAGGTGTGGAACATGGCCAGCTGCACCTGGGGAACGGCCGGGAACGCCTTCTCAAACATACTCCCGAAAGAGATATCAAACCAGCCCAGCACCATGGCCGCGAGCATGAATATCAAGACACCTGAGCAGTTGAACAACAGGTGGATGAGAGCGGTACGTTTCGCGTTTGTGCCGCTTGTCACTCCAGCTATGACAGCCACGACGCAGGATCCGATGTTCGAACCCATAGTGAGATAAATGCCCTGGTCAATCCCAATGAGGCCCGTCACGACCATCGCGAGGGCGATGGAAGTCATGACCGAGGAACTCTGGATTATCGCCGTGAATATCGTTCCTAGAAGGACCAGCAAGATAGGGTTGCTTATGCCGGAAAGGAATTTTTTTACCCCGTCAAGAGCGGCGAATGACTCCATCGACCCGCTCATCAGCTCAAGTCCGACGAAAAGAAGTCCGAAACCCGCCAGAATGCCACCCAGCGTCTTTGTGCCTGCCTTCTTCGCGAAAACTCCCAAGAAAGCTCCAAGGCCAGCGAACGCGGAGAATATGACGCTCGTGGAAACAGAATTGCCCCCGAACATACCGAGGGCAACGATCTGTGCGGTCACAGTGGTTCCGATGTTAGCTCCATAGATGATTGTAGCCGCCTGCGCGAGTGATATGATCCCGGCATTGACAAAACCGATGGTCATGACCGTCGTGGCTCCTGAACTTTGGATTGCCGCTGTTCCGACCGCGCCGATCCCGACACCGAGCATCTTGCTTCCGGAGGCTTTGGAGAAAAGTTTTTTGAGTTTTTCGGAGCTCGCCGCCTCAAGGTTGGAGCTCATCATCTGACATGCTACCAGGAACACACCTATTCCTGCAAGTAGGGTCAGCAGAGAAGTAATTACCGCTGTAAAATCCATAAATAATGTGTGGGTATTGCCCGCTGTTTTTCCACAAGAATAATACCAAATTCTTATATTCGCGTATTATGGTCTCGAAACGTTTATCATTCATTTTGGCCCTCACCGTCCTCACGGTGATGAGCTCTAACGCTAAAGTGCGGCTCACTCCCCTGTTCACCGACAACATGGTCTTCCAGCAAAACCGCGATGTCCCGGTCTGGGGCAAAGCCGAACCGGGAGTCAGAGTGGACGTCACACCTTCTTGGAACAAAAAAACTTACAGCACCTCAGCTGATTCCGAAGGTCGCTGGCAGGTCTCCATCCCGACGCCAAAAGGCAGCTTCAGGAAATATACCCTCACCATCTCAGATGGCGAGCCGGTAATACTTCACAACGTAGTCGTCGGGGAGGTTTGGCTCGCATCCGGCCAATCCAACATGCAGATGCCGGTTGAGAGCTGGAGAGCCCAGCGAATCAACCAGGACGACATCGCCGGTGCCTCGCGGCACGCTGATGTCCGTCTGCTCCAAGTCTCCCGGGCCACCGGAATGGTAGAGCATGACTATTTCAGCGCCGACTTTGACAAATGGAAAGAATCATCCCCGGAAACTGTGCGGAACTTCTCCGCGACAGGCTGGTATTTCGGTTGTGAACTGCTTGATAATCTTAATGTTCCCATCGGGATCATCCACACCAGCTGGGGTGGAACGATCATCGAGGCTTGGATGAGCGAGGACGCCATCAAGAGCTTCCCGGAGACCCATGAGCAACTCGCCTATGTCAAGAGCCTCTCGGATAATGAGGCCGAGCGGGAAAGGACATTCGAGGAAGAGATTGACATTTTCTACAAGAAAGCCACGGAGCAGGATCTTGGCATCAGAGACGGCAAGGCGGAATGGGCAAGCCCCGGCTTCAACGACAGCGATTGGAAGTCCATCTCCCTCCCCCGCAAGGTGCAGGAGCTCTGGCCCGCCACAAACGGCATCTACTGGTTCCGCAAGGAGATCGATATTCCCGCCACCTGGGAAGGCAAGGACCTCACTCTCAGTCTCGGACCTGTCGATGATTTCGACGAGACTTACTGGAATGGCGAGCTGGTCGGCTCCGGAAGGATCTGGAACAAGGCCAGGGAATATTCCATTCCTGCCGGCATTGTCAAAGCCGGCAAAGTGGTGATAACGATCCGCAACACTGACGACCATGGCGACGGTGGCCTTTACGGAGACGGCTCGCTCATGTTTGTCCAGGGGCCTGACGGCAAGAAGATCAGCCTCGCGGGAGACTGGAAAGTCACCCTTTCGGTTTCTTTCAAGGGTATGCCCAAGTCTACCAGCAGGGAACCTAACATGGTCACAGTGCTGTACAACGCGATGATAAAGCCTCTCGCTCCATTCGCGATCAAAGGCGCCATCTGGTATCAAGGAGAATCCAACGCCGAAAAAGCTTACCGCTACCGTGATTTCATGAATTCGCTCATCCTCGACTGGAGGTCCCTCTGGGGATATGATTTCCCGTTCTACATCACCCAACTGGCCAGCTACAAGCCCATCACACGGGTAGCGGGAGATGACGACTGGGCGGAACTGCGTGAGGCCCAGGATATTCCGACCAAAGTCCTGGACAAGGTCGGGATGGCCTGCATCATCGACATCGGAGAAGCGGAGGACATCCACCCTGTCCGGAAAAAGGAAGTCGGAGAGCGCCTCGCGCGGCTCGCTCTCGCCAATGATTACGGCAAAAAAATAATCGCCAATGGCCCCCGTTTCTCTGGCTACACTATCAATGGTAACTCTGTCAGGATCAAGTTCTCTGATGTCGCCGGAGGGCTCAAGGTGATACCTTCCGGAGACTACGCTCCCGAAAGATACGGAAAGGACGGGATGGATTCCGAGCTTGTCAGGAAAGCGGAGTCCGGGATTCTCACCGGCTTCCAGATAGCTGGGGCGGACAAGGTCTGGCATTGGGCGGACGCGACCATCTCCGGGAACGAAGTGATAGTCTCAAGTCCTGAGGTCCCCCATCCCCTCGCGGTCCGTTACGGTTGGGGCGCCAACCCAGTCTGCAACCTTTTCAACAGCGAAGGCCTTCCTGCCTGGCCCTTCAGGACGGACGACTGGCCCGGTGTCACGATGCGATGAGACTTGGTGTTCCACTGATACTCTCGATCTCTCTTCTCCTGGGCTGCCAGCCTTCTCCAAGGAAGGCCGCCATCATCAGTCACTCCCCCGCTCGGACACCCTCCGGCGAGGTCGTGTTCAAAAAAGGGGAAAACGGGGTCCACACTTATCGGATCCCGGCGATAACCCGGACTCGATCAGGGGTTCTGCTGGCATTCGCCGAGGCTCGGCACAACAGCGGATCAGACACAGGAGATATCGACCTGGTTCTCAAAAGATCGGTTGATGGCGGCAAGACCTGGAGCGGGATGATCACGGTCTGGGATGACGGATCTAACGTCTGCGGGAATCCCTCGCCGGTCGTGGACCGCCGCACAGGCAAGATAATCCTGCTGGCTACCTGGAATGACTGTATGGATAATGAACCCGACATACATAAACGGACCTCATTGGACACCCGCCGTGTTTTCCGTATGTTCTCTGAAGACGAGGGTCTGACATGGTCAGAACCTGTCGAGATCACGGACCAGACGAAATTACCGGAATGGACCTGGTACGCGACCGGGCCAAGTCACGCTGTCCAGCTCCCCTCCGGTCGTATTATCGTTCCTTGCAACCACGGCAATTTCGGCTCGGAATCGACTTCCCACGTCATTTATTCGGATGACGGAGGCGAGACATGGGCCATTGGAGGTGAGACGCATGTCGGAAATGAGTGCACGCTGGCCCGGCTTCCGGGAGGAAAACTTATGCTGAATATGCGGAAAACGGATCCTGAGCGGAAGCAATATGGTAACGGCAGGCTGGTAGCGGTCAGCCTCGACGAGGGCCTGTCTTTTGAGAAGCCATATTACGACGCCTCCCTGACAGAACCGGTCTGCAACGCCAGCCTGATCAACGGCTCTCCCCTAAGACCTTCAAACACACTCTTTTTCTCCAATCCCGAGCATCCCTCCAAACGCGTCAACCTGACTTTGCGCATGAGCCGTGATGCCGGGCGGAATTGGAAGCGCGTCGCCACCCTGACTGAGGGCCCCGCCGCTTACAGCGACCTGGTGATCATGCGGAACAAGGATGTGGGCGTGCTGTACGAGGCGGGAGAAACAAACCCCTACGAGGCCATATATTTTGCCCGCCTGAGAAGGAAAGACTTGAATAAATAGTATATTCGCGTCCTTATTGAAAACGACGCGAAGTGAACACGGACTTGTCATACAAGCAAAGAAGGATTGTCGGCTATGTGGCTGGCATTGTCACCGGGGTGTCATACGGCATGAACCCGCTGTTCGCCAAGCCGCTGCTCGAGAACGGAGTGCCGGTGCCGGTGATGCTGTTTTTCCGCTACGCCATCTCCGCCTGCATTCTGGCGGCATGGATGGTCATGAGAAAAGAACAATTCAAGGTGCGGGGGCGGGAGCTTTGGCTCCTGGCGGTGCTTGGGATTCTTTTCGCCTGCAGCAGCATATTCCTTTTCCTGTCATACGAGTTCATCCCGTCTGGACTTGCCACGACCCTGGTCTACCTCTATCCGGTTTTCGTGGCGCTGATAATGGTGCTACTGAAGTTCTACCCAAGCTGGCAGACCTGGCTCTCGATCATCGCCACTTTCTTCGGAATCATCTTGTTGTCAAGTCCTTCCGCAGGAGCGTCCATCAGGATCCCAGGGATAATCCTGGCGATTCTCTCGGCCCTCAGCTACGCGTTCTATCTGGTGATAGTCAACCGGAGCAAGCGGATCAAGAACGTCTCCGAGCACACTCTCACCCTCTATGCCCTGATGACCGGAGCCCTGATGTTCGCGACAATACGCGCGTTCCATGGCGGGAGTATGCTTGAAGGAATAAAATCAGCCGCGGACTGGGGCAACCTGATCGGCCTGGCGATCGTACCGACGATGATCTCGCTTCTAGCCCTGGCGATAGCCTCCCGCTACATCGGACCCACGAAGACCTCGATTCTGGGAGTATTCGAACCCCTGACAGCGATCCTCATCGGAACTGTCATGTTCGGGGAGGCCCTGACTATAAAAATGGCTGTGGGAATCGCAATCTGCGTCGGAGCGGTCATGTTTATGATCCTGCGGCCAAAACAATAAGCTAATCAACCTTCTCCAGCATCGATGGTGGTATAAACCTGGTCGCGAACGCGGCCACACCTTCGATCGTCACGATCAATTTGCGATCATGGCGTATTCTTTTGATATGCCCTTCAAATCCTTTGAATATTCCATCCGTCACCCTTACCTTGTCGCCCTGGTGGTACTTCGGTGAATCATCACCAAGATAGACCAACCCGCTGTCATTCAGCTTACAAAGCTTCATGAAACTCTCCATCTGCTTCTCCGGGACGATCAGCGGAGAATGGGTGACACGGTCATAATACGGAATCAGGGAGGTGTTGTTGCGAGCTTTGATGTCCTTGAGTTCCTGGAGATTCGCTCTCAGGAATATCAGGGATTTGACCAAGGGCTCCTCGACATATTTCAGGCCCCCGGGCGCGAACTTCTCGACGAGACGCATCGGGTAAAAGTACTCGATGCCAGACTCGTCGGCAGCTTCCTTAATGGCATCAGCCCTCCCGTAGAAAACACGGACTGGATACCAATTCAGTTTATTAGCGGTCTTTTCCGGCATTAGAAGAAAGCACATCCACCTTGCTATCGCAAATTTACGTTATTTTTATTATTTTTGAGAAAATATCAATTATCATTATTATGAGAAACGTAAGAATAGCGGCATTATTAGCCGTGGTAACCGCTTTTTCTGGTGGCCAGACACAAGCCTGGGCCCAGAAGAAGCCTCTTGACCATGATGTCTACGACTCTTGGCAGAGTGTTTCCGGACTCAAGATGAGCGACGACGGAAAGGTCCTCGTCTGGAATGTGAATCCCCAGGAAGGTGACGGAACGCTTTTCGTCAAGGTCAAGAATGGTGGTCAGACAGAAATCCCGAGAGGCTACCAGCCCACCATTTCTCCTGACGGGCAATGGGTAGTCTGCCGGATCAAGCCTGAATTCGCCAAGACAAGAAAAGAGAAGATCGACAAGAAAAAAAGGGAAGAGCAATCTAAAGATACACTTGCGGTCATTAGCGCCAATGACCTGTCAATTAAAAAGTTCCCTAATGCTGATTCTTATTCAGTAGGAACCTTTGGAATGCCTTTCATCGCCTATAAATCCTCGTGGAAGAAAACCCAGTCCACCATATTGCTGACTCCTGGCACCTTCCACGCCGACACGCTGAAGAATATTGACAAGCTGACGTTCAACAATGACGGTTCCCTTCTGGCTATGACGAGCAAGAAGGACAAGAAGGACAGCCTGTCGGCCACGGCCCTTATTCTCGCGACCTACGCCAATGACGGGAAGGGCCTGGTCCTCGACACCCTCCACACCGGAGCCAAGGAATATTTCCACCCGGCATTTGACGACGCTTCAGACAAACTGGCGTTCACGGCCACGACGGATTCCAACAAGACCGGTAGCAAGCGGTGCGCGATGTTCTTGGCAAAGCTGGAGATGGCCAGTCAAGCCGGCAAGGGCAGAAAAGCCGCCGGCAATGTCAAGAAGGCATATCTCGGAGCCAAGGTGACGGAGCTTATTCCCCAAGGCACGCGGGTCAAAGGCACTCCCGAGTGGACTCTGACGGAAAACAGCAGCATATACTTCACCCCCGACGGTCAGAGGATAATGACGGGGATCGCCCCGATAAGGCCCCCGAAGGACACCACAATCGTGGACTTCGAGACCGCTCGCCTCGACATCTGGAATTGGGACGCTCCCTACACTCCTCCGCAGCAGAAAAGGAGACTCGAGGCGACTTTGAGGAAGACCTACACCGCGGTTATCAACCTGGAGAGCTCTCAAGGTACTATCATACCGCTGACCACCTCTGAGTTTGACAACGTGCGCCTGATAGCGGGCGGCAAGACCGGCCTCGCCATCTCGAGAGACAATTCCAACTATGTCGTGGAGTCAATGTGGGCTGACGGCAGCCTTGCCGACTTCTACCTTGTCAACCTTGCGGACGGAAGCCGGAAGATGATTGCCAAAGGCTTCAACGCCAGCAGGTTCGACGCTTCTCCGGAAGGGAAATACCTGATTTGGTTCGATCCTGCGGACAAAGCGTGGTACACCTACAATATCGCCACTGGAGCAAAAGCGAACCTGACCGGACAGACCGGGGTCGCCTTCCACACCGAGGATGACGACCACCCTACAGCCTACCCGGGCCCTTACGAAGGGATGCCGAAGTGGATTGAGGGCGACCAGGCCGTATTGATCATCGACCGCTATGATGTGTGGAAACTCGCCGCTGACGGATCAAAGGCCGAGAATCTCACCGGAGGAGTCGGCAGGACCACGCGCAACCGCTTCCGTGTGGTTGACTTCCGCAAAGACAATCGCACCCCCGACGAGCGCCGCAGCGGAATTGTCAACTCCTGGGGCCCCAAGGAGAAGCTGTTCCTCAGCCTCCACAACGAGGATGACCAGAAAAACGGCTACGGATCCCTCAGTCTCGCGAAACCGGCCAAGACACTCAAGTATTTCACCGACACCGTCACTTTCCAGAGCCCTGTTATGGGTCCCGACGGGAGCATCGCTTACTTGAAGGGTAACTTTAGACATCCATTCGATCTCTATTCAACGCCAGACTATTTCGCATCAAGCGAGAAGCTGACGGCAATCAATCCGCAGATGGCTGACTACCGCTGGGGCAGCGCGAACCTCTTCGAGTGGAAAGCCTATGACGGCACTCCGCTGAAGGGTCTGGTATTCATCCCGGATGACATCAAGCCCGGCGAGAAACTGCCCGTCATGATTTACTTCTACGAGAAGTACTCCGAGCAGCTCTACAACTTCTGGGCTCCGGCCCCGAGCCGTTCCACCGTCAACCTCAGTTTCTACACCTCAAGAGGTTACATCGTATTCGTCCCGGACATCGTCTACAAGGACGGCCACCCGGGCGAGAGTGCCTACAACTGCATTTGCTCCGGTGCCGAGGCCCTATGCGAGAAATATCCTTTCGCCGACAAGACCAAGATGGCCATCCAGGGCCAGAGCTGGGGAGGCTATCAGACCGCATGGCTGGTCACCAAGACCAACATGTTCGCCGCGGCCGGTGCCGGCGCGCCGGTCAGCAACATGACCTCCGCGTACGGTGGAATCCGTTGGGAATCAGGCATGACGAGGGCCGGACAATACGAGCACGGACAAAGCCGCATCGGAAAAACCCTCTGGGATGAGGGCGGACTCGAGCTCTACCTTGAGAACTCCCCCATCTTCCACGCCGACAAGGTCCAGACTCCGCTCCTGATCATGCACAATGACAACGACGGAGCTGTTCCGTGGTACCAGGGTATAGAATATTTCTCCGATCTTCGCCGACTCGGAAAGCCGTGCTGGCTCCTTGAATATAACGACGAGGCCCACAATCTCGTGGAAAGGCGCAACTGCAAAGACTTGTCAAGGAGACTCCAGCAGTTCTTTGACCACTACCTCAAAGGCGAGCCGATGCCTGCCTGGATGAAAACGGGCGTCCCCACGGACCGCAAAGGCGAATACTTCGGCTTCGAGTATTAGAGCATGTCAGACAACTTCTGGTAGTACTGCCTGCTGACTGGAATACGGCTCACCCCCTCCAGGATAAACTCGGCATAAATTATTCCGTCCTTCCCCCGGCTCAGCAATTTGACGTGCCGGGGGTTGACGTAATATGACCTGTGGCAACGCGTGAAACCATGCTTTTCAGCATCAGCCTCAAAACTCTTCATCGAGTTACGAAGCTGATAGACCCGGACCTTGTCATTCTGCAAGTAATTGATCTTAATATAGTTCTCATCAGCTGCGACATAAAGGACCGCTGAGGGATCGATGGTCAGTTTCAAGCGTTTATGCTGATCATAAAACTTAATCAGGCTTTCCTCTGGCTCTTTAACCACATTCTCAAGATCGCTGCTCTTATTGGTTATTATCCTGGCGGCGATGGAGATGATATAGGGATATATAAGAGTCATCAATGTGATTTCGAAGGTGTAAGGCAACGCGGTAAAATAAGGCATGCCTCCATCCTTGAGGTAGAAAAGAGAAACATAAAGGGCAAAGAAGAATGACGTAACTAGCACCTCTCCGAAACACCACAGGACATACTGCCACCATTTGAAGGGGACATATTTGTAGAGGACGCTGAAGAGAAGGCGCGTAAGAGCGAGCACTCCCATCATGATGCTGCACAGCATCAGAAGATGGAAAGTCCAAGTCTTACCTCCAACAGTCATATAATCCTTGAAAGAAAAGGGCTGGTAAACGAATATGAAGAAAAAGAAGAAGGCCGGCAGGATCAACGCGTACTTCACCTGATTTCCGTAGCCTTTAGATACTCTCAACAAGGTGTCCATAGCTGAAATTCATCCCTAAATAGTAATGTGACGAAATCAATAATAGCTGTTATTCGTCACAAAAATACTAAATATTTTCTGCCAAACAAGCTTTTAGTCACATTTTTAGCCCGATATATCACAACAATTTCGTCACAAAAGTTGTTTTACATATTTTTGCTATGAAACGAATTCAAACAATACCGCTTTATGAGAACTTACGAATTTACTGTCAGCCGTGACTCCACCGCCGTGGATGGGATGGTGAGTGTCGACTCGTTATGCGGATTCATCTTGAATGCCGCATACAGGACCATTATGGATGAAGGGTATCCTGGTTGCATGCTTTCCAGGTGCTCAATTGAGATCGATGAGAGGCCCAAATCCGGAGAAACCATCAATATTATGGTGGATTCCGGTTATAACAATATTGTTACACTATTAAACAGAAGTGTTTCAATTACTGATAATGAAGGCATTGAAATTGGAAGAGGCGAAATTACCTGGTTAATGCCAGATTCGATTGAAAAAGGTGATATCGCAGAGAATCCTTCAAGGATGGCGAGGCGTTTCATCAAAAGATTCCGCTCTGCCCTACCCGACATAAACCATTTGTCGAGCTTGCAGCTACGGATAGATATGGATTTCAGTAAAGACGCGAGGGAGAACAACGACTTCACCGTCGATTACAAGAAAATCTGTGACTCGCGATTTTTCTTCTTGGCCCGCTCAGGAGCTTCGACTATTTGCCGGGCAATGCTTCAGGCCGGCTGATTATTATCCATCTTAATCGTCGTGCTCCGATTCACGGGGAGTGAGAACGCTATGCCCTTGGCATCAGCGTTCAATCCCCCATCCTTGTAGATGGCTTTAAGTACGGCATCCTTTATAGCGGCAGGCACAAGGATAAGAAGGACTTCCTTGTCGGGCTGGATCGTGAGACCGAAGAACTCCTCGGCTTCAGGATTGGCCGTGCCACGGCCACGTATGATAGTGCCTCCCGTAGCACCGGCGCTACGGGCCACCTCGACTATATTCTGCGAGAATCCCGCGTTGACAATACAGACAACAAGCTCAAAATTAACTTTTTCCGCCATATTACCGTTCCTCTTTGATTATTCTTTTGTCGTTCGCTAAAAAACCATAGACCAGTGTCCCGATGACACTGCTGAGTCCAATTGTGAAAGCGATTCCTTTATATTTTTTCCCTTTGCTGAAGCTTTCCTCAAGAGCCTCAAGTATTTTGGGCGCCTCATCTTCCCTGACGACGCTGACCAGAAGGGACTTCGGACTCTCAACCATTCCCAAATAAGAGAGAACCAGATGTGTCGTACCTTTGGCAGCCGTGGTGAATTGCAGATTCGCCTCGAATGACTGTAAAATCCTGGTATAATATGCCACCTTCTCGTCATGCACGACTGAAAGCAGCAGTTCCAGCTTCACGGGTGCTATGTTTCTTGTTTCGGACATATTCTTATTCGAAATAAATGATTTGGTCGTCTTCAGCCTCCATGATACGCCGTATGGCGATGGCGCTGCGGCGCTTGACAGCCATCACGGACTTGAAGCCCAAGCTCTGGATCGTGATAAGAGGGGTCATCGCCACCATCGCCACGACTCCGAAAGCGAAGTCAAGCACGGCGCTCTCCCCTTGCATCGTGACACAGGCCCCGATCACGAGAGGAAGAATGAAACTCGATGTCATAGGACCGCTCGCGACACCACCGGAATCGAAGGCTATCGCGGTGTAAAGCTTCGGCACAAAGAATGAAAGCCCAAGCGAGATCAGATACCCCGGGATCAGATAATAAAGGAGAGAGAACCCGAAATGGACCCTGAGCACAGATAGTCCGATCGAGACGCCGACTCCCAGCGAAAGGGCGAGCATCATCTGGGTCTTCGTCACCTCGCCGTTGGTGATTTCCTGCACCTGGGCGTTAAGAACGTGGACAGCAGGCTCCGCCAACACGACGACATTTCCGATGACAAAGGCGAACAGAATGATGATCAGCGGATTATGGGCAGACATCTGAACTCCGATCTTGTACCCCAAAGGCATGAAGGCCATCTCCACCGCGGCCAGGAATATCACGAGGCCTACGAAGGTGTAGACAATGCCGAAGAGAATCTGGATCAACTTGACCTTGGGAAGCTTGAGGGCGATGAATTCGATCACGAAGAAAAACGCCACCAGCAGGATAAGGGACTGCCCAACATCGCCGGCTTTCGCCCCGAACACCTCCAAGGTCGCCTTGGAAAGGAATGATTCGAAGGAATATCCAGGGACGGTGTAAGAGAGGTCACCCTTAGCGAAGAGCGAGAGGAAGAGGACAGCCAGGATAGGGCCTACGGAACATAAGGCGATGAGACCGAAACTGTTCTCGCTCGCTCCCTTTCCGCCGACTGTCAACGCGATACCGACACCCAACGCCATTATGAAAGGCACCGTGATAGGGCCAGTAGTCACACCGCCGGAATCAAACGACAGTGCCAACAGTGAGCCTTTTCCGCTGTCGATCAGCAGCGCGGCCACGCAGAACAAGGCCATGTAGAAATACATCAGAAGCACTGATAGATCGATATGGAAAAGGATTTTCAATATTCCAAGGAAAAGGAGCAAACCGACTCCCAAACCCACGGTAAAGATCAGCAGCGTCCCGCTCATCACGGTTTTGACCTGGTCAGCGAGAACAGACAAATCCGGCTCGGCAACCGTGATCAGGACCCCCATGATAAAACCGACCGAAAGAAGGACTCCGAGGCGTTTGGAAGCGGTGAGCCCTTGGCCCATGTACTGCCCCATCGGAGTCATTGCCATGTCGGCCCCAAGGTTGAACATGCCGATTCCGAGCACGAGAAGCAAGGCCGCGATCAGGAAAGTGATTAATTCAGAGCCTGATATCTCAACCCATGGGGTTAATGCCAGAATAAGCACGATGACGCTTACCGGCATCACCGAGAAAAGTGACTCTTTTAACTTTTCCGAGAGAGACTTCCAGAACTCTTTGACAGTGGATCGTGATTCTTCCATAAGCATGCGAATTTACCCAAAATAGAGCACAATCACAACTGAAAAGACGAAATCCGACATAGATTCGCCCAACGATCCTCCCGATGGCCCCGATCAACGGATAAGGCAGTCCAGCATCCTCCTGTCGGGCTCGATCGAAGAGCCTGACAATATGCCGAAACCTCCAGGACCTTCCCGGTAACACCAGACAGCCCTTGCTATTCCCATTGAGTCGAAAACCTCATTCATGTCTGAAAGCCAGCTGTAACGGGCCTCGTCATTGGACTCGACCGAGAGACAGCCATATTCTCCGCAGTAGACAGGGATGCCATGGTCTTTCGCGACCTGGGCGGCCATCCCGAATTCCCGGGCGAAACGCTCCTTATCGTAAACCTGGTCCGTCCAGGAGGATGACAAGGCGCGGTCGGTGTCCGGCCTGTCAGCCATTTCTGAAGACGTCACGACTTCACCAGGATAGTGGACAGGACCGCTGTAATCCTTCAGATCCATCCAGCTGGCCTGGTAATGGGTCAGAAGCATGGGCTGATAATAATGGAAACTCAGGATGATGTTCGGGTCACCCTCCGGGATGGCAAGCTGCGACGCGGTCTCGAAAGACTGCCACATATTGCTGCCTATCAATATGATACGGTCTTTCTCCAGCTCCCTGATAGCGGCATGGCACTCTTTCACTATCTTGTTCCAGTCTTCGGGATCATCCGCCACAGGCTCGTTCATCAGCTCGTAGGCGACCATGTCGGTCGGGTATTCCCTCAACTCACCCGAAATCTTCCTCCAGCACTCGTAGAAAGCCTCTTGGGCGGCCCGCTCGGTGAACAAAGGTTTCACGTCCGCATTGAAATAATGAGAGCGGAGGATATGAAGGTCGACAACCGCCCTCAAGTCATATTTCATGCATAAGTCGAGGGCCTCGTGAAGCAGCTTGAAGGCCTCGGGATCCTTTGTTCCGTCAGCGGAAAACATCTGCTCCTCATCAATCGGGATCCTGACATGGTCAAACCCCCACTCGGAGATTCTCTTGACATCGTCCTCCACGAAATAGGCCGCCCTGCGTTCTCCCCTGACATCGCTCTGGGAGAGCCAATGGGCGATGTTGACTCCCCTTTGAATATTGAAGTGGTCGATTGGCCGAGCGCACGAAGAGGCCAGGGCAAGGATTACTATAAATGGGATGAAACGTCTCATATTCAGCTATGTGTCAATTGGTTCTGGTACGTGGGGCGGGAATGGGCATGAATGGGATCCTCCCGGGATCATCAGCCGCGCAGATAGCCAGCCAGGCCACAATTGTGGCGTCCAGCTTGAGGTCACCGAGAGAAAGACGCTCATAGGTGTCCATGATGGTGTGGTAAGTGCGGCCGTACTCGAGCTCATCCTGTATGAACTGGTAGGCTGGCAGACCGGCCCTCAGGAAGGAGACGTGGTCTGTGGAGCCCGTGCTCCTCGGGGATAAATAATTGAAACCGAGCGGCTCAATGTACTTCATCCACGCCTCGAAGAACGGGAAGGCGGCGTCATTGTTCTCCAGATATATTCCCCGGAAGCGGCCGGAACCGTTGTCCATATTGAGATACAAGGCGAACTTGTCGTAGCCAGGAAGCTTCTTGTTATCTTTAAAAAGGTATGTCTGCATGTAACCCCTGGAACCGAAGAGTCCCTGCTCCTCGCCACCCCACAAGGCGATGCGGATAGTACGTTTGGGCTGGATGCCAAGTTCCTTGAGGATGCGCATGGCCTCAATCATCACGATGCAGCCGGAAGCGTTGTCCGCAGCTCCAGTGCCTCCGTGCCATGAGTCCAGATGCGCCCCGATGAGGACTATCTCGTCTTTCTTCTTCGGATCCGTGCCAGGGATTTCAGCTATGACATTATGGACCTCCTGGTCGTCGATGAACTTGTTGATCAGCTCGAGTTCCATCTCAACCTTTTGGCCGTTCTGGATAAGCCTCACCATGCGACCGTGGTCTTCAATCGGCATAATGATCTCCGGAACTGGTTCAGGATCACCGACTTTATAGGACGCTCCAGTACCACTTGGAACATTGAAAGTTCCCCTGCCGGTAACGACGCAGAGCGGCTTCTCGGAAGCCAGGAGATCGTTTGTCAGCCTCAGGAGCTCCATGTAGGAATCCCTGTCGAAAGCCATGCGGCGCTGTCCGCCACCCATCTGCGGAGGTCCGCTGGGAGAGATCGCCCTTGACACATTACGGTCAAGAGCCAGCTCCTGGAGTTCCTCTTCAGTGTAACGGCTGGCCAGAGGCTTGAAATTCATATTATAGGTTTGTGTGGCCGGACGAAGAAGAATCTTGCCACCGATCTTTCCTTTATATTTCTCGATGTCTTCTTTGGTCTGGACGTCGAAGACCATGCACTCCCCCTTGACAAGACCGTCAGTGCTGCCGGTCCAGGCCTTCGGGTTGACCGAGAAGGCGCAGTAATAAGGAGAAGTCATGGCGGCGTAAGTCTTGACAACATCCCAGCTGCCACGAGGAAACTCCGCGGCGAACTCTACTCGGGGATTCGACAGCCCCATTTCCTTAAACCGCTCGACGACAAGCGTTTCCGCACGGCGTTTCTGTCTCGATGCGGTCAGCCTTGAACCAAGATAATCAGTCATGAACTGGGATATTTCCTCGATTTTCGAGTTATTCAGCCCTTCGTTCTTGATTTTGCCGGCAAGCTCAGGCGACTGCGATACCTGGGCGATGGCCTCACCCCCGCCACAAGCCATGGCCAAGAGGGTGACAATGGATAGGATCTTTTTCATCAGATATATTTGTTTGTTCGTTCGTTTCGCAATTTAAGAATATATTGCCAGTAGATCAAATCAAATTAAGGAATATCGTAACGACAGTGGTGTTTATTATGTCCACGAACATGGCACCGATAATGGGCACTATTATAAAAGGATAGACGGCGTAGCGGTATTTGAGGCAGACCGCCGACATGTTGGCCATCGCGTTGGGAGTGGCCCCAAGCCCGAAACCGCAAAGCCCGCTGACAAGGACGGCGGCATCATAATCCCGTCCAAGGGCCCTGAAAGCGACTTGAGAAGCGAATATGACCATGAATACCACCTGGACAATCAGTATCGCGAACAACGGCAAGGCTATTCCGGCCAATTCCCAGAGTTTCAACGATGACATCGCTATTCCGAGGAATAGGGACAGAGCGATGTCCCCGAGCGAGATGATCTCGTTGACCCGAAGCCCGTCACGCCATTTGGGGAAGGCTCCCCACACATTTCTCACAAGGCATGCCACGATCAAAGATCCGAAATAAGTCGGGAAGGTTATCCCCGTCAAGGCCAGCAACTTGCTCAAGGTCATACCTCCGGCCATCGCGAGGACGAGGAGATAGACCGCCTTGGTGTATTCCCTGAAAGATCTCTCACTTGATTTCGGCCGCTCAACTTTCGCCTCAGGGGATGCCTCGCTGCCCTCAAGCCCGGCCACGACATCATCAGAGCGGGATTCTTCAGCCAGGGAATGCCTTCTGATCAGTCTCTCCGCCAATGGACCGCCGATCATTGATCCGGCCACGAGCCCGAATGTGGCGCAAGCCATGGTGATCGATGACGCCCCGCTGAGTCCCATGCTCTCAAGAAGAGGAGAGAATCCTCCGGAAGTGCCATGACCGCCGGACATAGGGATCGAGCCGGAAGCCATCCCCACCAGAGGATCCAACCCGAGCAGGGCGGCGGCTCCAAGGGAGATGAGATTCTGCGCCACTATCAACACGGCCACCAGAGCCACCATGACAATGAGGGGCCTGCCACCTCTTTTTATCGCCCGCATGTCGGACTGGAAACCGACAGAAGTGAAGAAAAGCGTCATGCTTATGTCCCTCAGTGTGCTGTCGAAGGAGAACTCGGTCCCGAGGACGCTGTACGAGAGGAGTGTCAGGAGCGAGACCAAGATTCCTCCGGAAACAGGAGCGGGAATGCAGAAGCGCCTCAGGAAAGGGATTTTCCTTGTAAAATAAATGCCCAGGAGGAGGGCCAGGACGCCCACCCCCGCGGTTTGGTACATGTCAAGAGAGACTATTTCCCTCATCTCAATTCGGAATTGTCGTGAATATCGGAATTTTTTCTTAATTTTGTAACCCGTATTTAAAACAACTCTCTTTTTTATGAAATACGGGTTCGACAACAACAAGTACCTCAAAATCCAATCAGAGCACATCAAGGATCGCATCGCCAAATTTGGCGACAAACTTTACATGGAGTTCGGCGGCAAGCTTTTCGATGACTATCACGCAAGCCGGGTGCTCCCCGGTTTCGAACCGGACAGCAAGCTCAAGATGCTCATGCAGATGAAAGATGACGCTGAGATCATCATAGTGATCAGCGCCGTGGACATCGAGAAAAACAAGGTCCGCAGCGACCTTGGAATCACCTATGATGTGGATGTTCTCCGCCTGAGGGATGAATTCATGAACAGGGGTCTGAGTGTCAACAGCGTCGTGATCACCCATTTCAACGGCCAGGCCAGCGCCGAGGCGTACAGGAAGCGTCTCGAGAACATGGGGATCAAAGTCTACTTTCACCACACGATCGAAGACTATCCCAACAACATCGCTTTGATTGATTCTGAGGAAGGCTTCGGGAAAAACGACTACGTCGAGACCACAAAGCCGCTGGTTGTCGTGACCGCTCCTGGTCCCGGAAGCGGCAAGATGGCGGTCTGCCTGAGCCAGCTCTACCAGGAGAACAAACGAGGCATCAAGGCCGGTTACGCCAAATTCGAGACCTTCCCGATTTGGAATATTCCCCTCAACCATCCGGTCAACCTCGCCTACGAGGCCGCCACGGCGGACCTGGAGGATGTCAACATGATCGACCCGTTCCATCTCGAGGCATACGGTGAGACCGCCGTCAACTACAACAGGGACGTTGAGATATTCCCCGTCATGAACGCCCTGTTCGACGACATTTTCGGTTACTCCCCTTACAAGTCTCCCACAGACATGGGAGTAAACATGGTCGGGAACTGCATCTGCGATGACGAGGTCTGTCGGGAAGCTTCCCTTCAGGAAATAATAAGGCGCTATTACACAGCCGTTTGCAACTTTGCCGACGGCAAGGCCACCGAGGCTGAGGTCAACAAGCTCGCCCTTCTGATGAAGAAGGCCAAGATCACAACCGCCTACAGGAAAACCACAGTGGCGGCCAAGGAGAGACTTGATGAGGCCGGTGTCGCCACCGCCGCGATCGAGCTTTGCGACGGGACCATTCTCACCGCCACCACCAGTCCCCTGCTCGGCCCCAGCGCCGCTCTTCTCCTCAACGCCATCAAGCACCTGGCCGGGATCGCCCATAACGTCAAGCTGATCCCGCAGACGATGATAGAGCCCATCCAGAAGACAAAAGTCACCTATCTCCACGGACGTAATCCACGGCTCCACACCGATGAGGTACTTGTGGCGATCTCGATGATGAGCCTCATCGACGAGAACTGCAAGATGGCCATCGACCAGCTCCCCAATCTTGCCGGCGCCCAGGTCCACTCGACAGTGATGCTCAGTGAAGTTGACCGGAAGACCTTCTCAAAACTCGGAATCGGTGTTACTTGCGATCCGGTAAGGAAACTCGCCGAGCGTGAGAAAGATGTATGATTTGCGACGAATATTTCACATATTTGCATAAACAATTAAAACTGACTGAGATGAAGAATATCGCGATGAAGATCATGGCCGCTGCCGCGGCTGTCCTGCTGCTCGCCGGCTGCGCGGGCAAGAAAGAGACCAACAAGACAGTCTTCCCCAAGAAACTCCCTGTCGGAGTCCAGCTTTACAGCGTACGCACCGACCTTGAGGCCGATTTCTACGGAACCCTGAAGAAGATCAGCGAGATGGGCATCGTCGGAGTGGAGTTCTACGGTGAGTACTACGGCAACTCGGTTGTCCAGGTCAAGCGCTGGTGCACGGAGCTTGGGCTCGTTCCCTTCTCCAACCACGTTCCTTTCGACCAGATGATTAATGACATCGACAAGGTCATCGAGGAGAACACCATCCTGGGTGTCCAGTACATCGTCTTCCCTTACATGGACGAGGCCAGCCGCCCCGGGGTCGATCCCGAGCAGTTCAAAAAGACCGTCGCCAAGATCGGCGAGGTCGGAGCCAAGGTGCGGGAGGCAGGTTTCCAGCTCCTTTACCACAACCATGACTTCGAATTCGTGAAACTTCCCGACGGGAAGGTGGGCTACGACGAGATCTTCGCCGGGAACTCCCGCGAGAATCTCCAGAACGAGCTGGACTGCTGCTGGTGCGACTATGCCGGATTCGACGTGTGCGAGACTCTTAAGAAATACGGCGACGGCGGCACTCCTATTATCCACGCCAAGGATTACAAACTTGAAGGCAAGTTGAGCTCGGCCCCCTACGCCCTTATCGGTGTCAACACCGACAACTCAATGAAAGATGAAGGCGGCTGGTTCGAGTACAGGCCGATGGGTTCCGGTCAGATGGACATGGAGAAGATCATCCTCACCGCCATGGAGACCGGTGTCAAGTGGCTTTGCATCGAGCAGGATGAGCCCAGCATGGGTCTTGACCGCCTCGGCGGAGTCGCCAAGAGCGTTGAGTGGCTGAAGTCCAAGGACTTGATGTAATGCTATTCGGGGGTTACAACAAGTCTCTTTTCGGGACCAGGAAAATAGAAGAGCGGACCAAGGACATCCCCCTCGAGGGGAACCTTGTCGCCGCCACATATATCCTAACATACGAGAAGACATTCGCAACCCCGGATTTCAGCAAATCCCTTCCCGCCGCCTATCTGGTGCGATGGTATAATGAAGGGAAGGTCAGATTCGAGGACGGGAGATTCGTCTTCGCTGACATGCCGGCCCCAAAGGGCAAGGCCGAGAAGAACTATTACGCCCTGTTCACCCAAGCCGCTGGGGACGACCATGTGATCGGGAGCCGGGAGGATGTCAAGAAGTCTTTCTACTTCAGCTTCACCAAGGTTCCAAACAAAAACGAGCTTCTGCCGGCACAGATGGACTGGTTCAAGCGGCGGGGCTTCATCCAGAAGGAGGGCCTGATCGTGCCGACTCTGAACGACACAGGAGCGAAAGATGCCCGCAGGCTGATCTCGCTTCGGAACTATCTCCAAGACATCAAGGACGGAAAGGACACCATAACCGCCGGCGACGGTAAGGTAGGCGAATACGTTGTCTATGCCATCCTGTTCGGCATAGACGACCTCTTTGTCGAGTCAGTGAGAAAGGTCCTACCAAAAGAATTGATCGAGGTTTACAACGCCGCCATCGACCTGGCCGAGGCCGGGTACGACGGCTACTACGAAGCCATGGACTAGAAGACCTCCTCTTACTTCTTGATGATATCCGCCCGCCAGGTAACGCCGATCTCAAGGTTGTTCTTGCGGGCGGAATTGTCTCTGTAATACACGGCGTGGAGCCTGAGGTTGTCTTTGTGGAGCGGGAACCACTCAAGACCAGCGCCAGCGTAGAAATATTCCGTCCCGGGTGCTATCACCAGGTCGTATGCCCTGCCATTTGAGTCGACATTACGGACACTGTTGAACTCATAGCCAGCCTTGGCGCAGACATTCCAGTTATCGACGCTCCAGATGAATTTGGAGATAAAAGACATGTCAGTTCCTAAAAAACCTCTTTGGCTGAAACCAGCCCGGTTCATCACGTCCAGATCAAGCAGCACATCCCCGAAGGTCCACCGGTTCCCAAGAGAAATGTAGTTGATGGGCCTCTTGTCCTGGTCCTCCACGACGTTGACACTCCAGATGGTGTGCCACCAGGGCGCGAAACTGCCGCTCCATGCGAGATTATAGGCGTAGATGCTCTGAAATCCAAGCGACAGGGGCGAGTTGCAGATCTGGGCGATCAAGCTTTGCCCGGGGATGAACTGATAATATGAAGAGAACCCGAATGTGAAGCACTGATAGATGTTGTTGCAGAACTGGCTGTAGTAATACACATCTATAGGGGCGGCATCGTACTCGTATCCTCCGATCAGGACCGTCTGCTTCCCGGCCATGAAACTCCACTTGGGGGTCGCCTGCCAGTTGACGTACATGAAGTCGGTGGCGTTGAACATGTTCCGCTCATCGAATACTTTCTTGTTGAGCCGCTGGCGGATGCGGTAATCTATCTTCGGACTGATATGGCCAAGGAGATGGAGATTGAGGTATTCCCCCATCATCTGGCTCTTGTACTCCCCATCCTCCGTTTGCTGGTGAAATGAGGCTCTCATGTCGATGAAGAACCGGTCAACACCTTCCTGGGCCGACAGCAGAGCGGGAGCCGCCAAAAGCAGGATCCCGACAAGGAACTTCTTCATAATCAATTTCTAATCCACAAAATTCATCTCGTCGAACAAGTAGGACGCATGGCCTATCTTGTCCACCACGAAGAGCAGGTAACGGATGTCCAGGGAGATGTTCCTGCAGACTTCAGGGTCGAAGGCGATGTCGCTCATAGTTCCTTCCCACACACGGTCGAAATTGATGCCGATAAGGTTACCGTCCGCATTGATGACCGGGGAGCCTGAATTGCCCCCGGAAGTGTGGTTGGTAGCGATGAAACAAACAGGCTGTTTGTCATGTCCTCCCTGGGCGTAAATGTCCCTCAGGACCTGGGGAATATTGTAATCGAATATGTCCGGATTGTCCTTCTCGATGATGCCCTTGAGAGTGGAAACCGGAGCGTAATACGCCCCATCCGCAGGACTGTAACCGGCGACTTTACCGTAAGCCACGCGAAGGGTGAGGTTAGCGTCGGGATAAAAGGCCTTGTCCGGCTCGAACGCCATCTGGCCCCTCATGTAGTCCCTGTTGGCCAGGCGGATCTTAGCGTTATAGTCATTCACGACAGGTCTGATGTCATCGTTGAACCATGTGGCGAACGCTTCCTGAAGCTCGTAAGCGGGATCTTTGTAAAGGGTCTCGAGGTCAGCTTTTGTCAGGGCTGCGACCTTGGCCTTATCGGTGAACACCGTTTTCTTGAAAAGGTCATCTTTCCAAGCCTTGACGTTTCCGTAAGCGGCCAGTTTCTCCTTGAAATATTCAGGCTTAAAACGCTCCTCCATCTTCTGGTCGAAAGCCTCAAGCATCGCCACGAATATCTCCTCATCGATAGGCTGGTAATAATCCTTGAAGAAAGACTCGGTATTCCCGGCGGGTGAAGCTCCCCTCTCAAGGGTAGCCACGACTCCGGAAGCGAAGTTCAGGATCTCAATGGCGCGAACAGTCTCGGAATAGTACTCGGAAGCGCGGAAATAAGGATTCCGCTCGGCGTAAAGGGCGCCAAGTTTACTGACAAGCCCTTCATATTCAGTACCTTCCGCCCACTTATCAAAACGCTTCTCGAATTCCTGCTTGGCGGCCACGGTCTTCATCTTCTTGATTCCTTTCTCTTCTCCCTGCCATTTTTTCCAGGCATTTGAGACACCGGCATTCTTGGAGGAATACTGGATCCTGACAGCCTGGCTGGCGTTCATGTACTTCTTCTGGATGTCCAGCCTCATGGTGCGCAACGCTATCTTCTCGGGATCGGAGACTTCGGCGGTATACTTGACCTCGTCCGACATCACATATTCCTTAGTGCTTCCCGGGCAGCCGTAAACAAAGGTGAAATCACCCTCTTTCACCCCACCCCGGGATATTTTGAAAAACCTTTTGGGCTTGTAGGGCACATTGTCCTCTGAATATTCCGCAGGCTCATTGTCCTTGTCGGCGTAGATCCTGAATATCGAGAAATCACCCGTGTGACGAGGCCACATCCAGTTGTCAGTGTCCCCACCGAACTTTCCGATCGAGGACGGAGGAGCGCCGACGAGACGCACGTCACGGTAGATCTTATAGACGAAAAGGAAATACTGGTTTCCGTAATAGAGCGCCTCGACACTGGCCCTCAAGCCCTTGCCCTCTTCCATGGCGGCGCGGACGATCTCACCGGAGTTGACCCTCACGACGGAATCCCTCTGCTTCTCGCTCATGGTCTTGTCATATCCGGCGAGCACTTTCTCCGTCACATCTTCCATCCTCTGGAGGAAGCTGACCGACAATCCCCTGTTCGGCAATTCCTGGCTCCTGTCCATGGCCCAGAAACCATCCTTGAGATAATCGTGCTCAACGCTGCTGTGGCGCTGGATGTAGCCATAGCCGCAATGATGGTTCGTCAGGAGCAAGCCCTCGTCAGAGACTATCTCCCCGGTACATCCGCCGCCGAACAAGACGACAGCGTCTTTCAGGGAAGCCTGGTTGACACTATAGACATCCTCGGCTGAAAGCTTGAAACCTTTAGCCTGCATGTCTCCGATTCTCTGCGAGATAAGAGCTGGAAGCCACATCCCCTCATCAGCCATGGCGAGACCCATGGAGGAGGCGAAGGCCAGCATGGATAATAGAAATCTTTTCATCTGAAGATGGTTTTAAGCGTACAAAAATAAGAAAATATTGTATATTAGCAAATTGTATATAAAGAACTGAAAATGTCATTCTCAAGCAGATATAAGAAATGGCTGAAGGGAGTCGTGTACATCGGTGATCAGATCGACACAACCGAAGCGTCAGCCAAGATTCGCAACGGTATTTATTTCCAAGGGCCTAACGTCTGGATCCTTGCGTTTTCCGTGATCATCGCATCGGTCGGATTGAATGTCAATTCCACTGCCGTGATCATCGGAGCGATGCTGATCTCGCCGCTCATGGGACCAATCATCGGTCTCGGACTAGCTATGGGCACGAGCGACACAAAGCTTTTGACCGAAAGCCTGAGGAACTTGCTTATCATGGTGCTCGTGAGCCTGTTGGCCGCATCATTGTACTTCCTTATCTCGCCCCTGAACCTTGTCAATCCCACGGAGTTGCTCGCCAGGACACGGCCTACGATCTATGACGTCCTGATCGCTTTCTTCGGCGGCCTGGCCGGGATGCTGGAGAGTTGCCGGAAGGAGAAAGGCACCGTCATTTCCGGGGTCGCGATCGCCACAGCCCTCATGCCTCCCCTTTGCACGGCCGGTTATGGTATCGCTAAGCTCAATCCCCGTTACTTCCTGGGAGCCATGCTCCTCTTCCTCATCAACTGCGTATTCATCATCCTGGCGACATACATCATGTCCAAGTATCTGAAATTCAAGGATGCCGAATATTCCTCTCCTGCCGTCACGAAGAGGACAAGGACACTGATGACCATGGCCATCATCGGCGTGATGGTACCAAGCCTCTGGAGCGCTGCGGTGATGATCCGGGATAATAATTTCGAGCGGAATGTCCAGGCCTTCGTCTCCGCCAACAAAGCCTTCAGCCAGGGATACATCTACGACTACAGCATCTCGGGCGGAAAGGATCCCAAGGTTGACATCTACTACGCCGGCAGCAAATTGTCCGAGGAGGAGATAAACGCCCTCACCCAGGCCGCCGTAGCTCACGGGATAGAAGCGGACCGCCTTAGCGTGAAGGAGAGCGACCTCGGTTCCGTCGAGAAATCCACTGACATGATTCTCAAGGGAATATACGAAAGGGCCGAGGACGACCTCGCCCGCAAGGAGAGTGAGATCAAGAAGCTGGAGAAGGAATTAACGTACATCAAGGGGCGGGAAATCAACTACCAGCGTATCGCTAAAGAGATCCGTTACTCTTATCCCGAGATCCTGGACATATCGATCGGAAGGGGGGCCGCCGTGGACGACAGCCTCAATGTAAGGCAACAGACAATAATTATCGCAAGCTCCAAGAAGCCGATCCCCTCGCAAAGGCTCCGGAAAGTTGAGGAATGGCTCCGCCTACGCATGGAAGACTCAACGGCGGTAGTTCACAATATCACAGGCAATAATAAATTACAAGAAACTGATAAAAAGTGATTTTTTTTATTAATTTCGCGGCTCATGTTGAACTAAATAACTTTTTATGGTTTTAAATGAAGAGACTGGTTGTTTTAGCGGCTTCGATCCTGCTTTGCACCCTTGCCCAGGCGCAAGGGGCTGACGATTCCGGCGCCAGTGCCGGGATCACCATTATTCCTAGGATTGACTACAATCCTGTGTTCTTTGATGGACAATTCGATGAGGCGACTCTCGGCAATTCTTCACTTTATTCTCTTTTCGAAGGAAACATTACGGACAAGCTCTCCTTCAGCGTCTGCAACCATTGGTTAAGTCCCGATGCCAAGTACTTGTACCAGAACACCTGGACCTCTGACGAGGTTAACTGGTGCGACTGGGCTTATCTCGAGTACAACCCGGGCAATTTCATTCTGACAGCCGGAAAGCAAGTCATTACCTTCGGTGGTTTTGAGCTTGAGGAATATGACTACGACATCCACCCGCACATGATGTCTGCCCTTTTCGGAAGCTTCCAATGCTACCAGTGGGGCTTGAAAGCGGGTTGGATGAACAGCGAGGAGACCACCGGGCTGTTCCTTCAGGCCACAAGCTCCCCCTATGGGGAAAAGCCTTTCGACGCGATGGTCTATTCCGCGCAGTATCAAGGATATTACGGTCCAGTCAGCCTCCTGTATAGCGCCAATATGATGAAAAACTGGGACGGGGAAAATGTGTTCATGTTCTCCCTCGGTAATCAAGTTGAGCTTGGCAACTGGATCCTTCAGGCGGATTTCACCAACAAGGTCGGCAGCTATGACTTCGAGGAGATTCTCCGTGATGGCGTGACCGTGTTCGGGACCGCGAAGTTCAATCCTTCCGACCACTGGGAATTGATCGGAAGGGCCGGCTTCGAGCATACGCATAACGCCAATATGGACAACGGGATATTCGGAGTCGCCGCTCACTGGTTCCCGCTCAAGAACAGCCGCAATCTGAGAATACACCTCGCCGGCTCACATCAGCATTATCTCAAAATGAACTCCCTCACTATCGGGGCAATGTACTACCTTAACATCCCCAGGAACAGATAATGAGCGGAAAAGAAAACGTCATCATCGACATCGAGCATCTCTCGAAGTCATTCGGAGACAAGCAGGTTCTCAAAGACATATCATTATACATCCGTAAAGGCGAGTTCGTGACCCTTCTTGGGCCCTCGGGCTGCGGAAAGACCACCTTGCTGCGGATGATCGCTGGATTCCTCCAACCCGACGAGGGCAAGATCATGATGGAGTGGGAAGGCCGCGGCGGAAAACAAGAGTTCCGCGATGTGGCGGGTATTCCTCCTCACCAGAGGCCGCTGAACACGGTATTCCAGCGTTACGCTCTCTTCCCCCACCTGGACGTGTATGACAACATCGCTTTCGGACTGAAGCTGAAAGGCGTTCCCAAAGACGAGATTGACACACGTATCCGCAAAGTGCTCAAACTTGTGAGCATGAGCGATTATGAGGACCGCGACGTGGACTCCCTCTCCGGCGGACAGCAACAGAGAGTCGCCATCGCCCGGGCCATAGTGAACCGGCCGAAGGTTCTTCTTCTTGACGAGCCGCTTGCCGCCCTTGACCTCAAGATGAGGCAGGACATGCAGATCGAGCTGAAGGAGATGCACCAGAAACTCGGCATCACCTTCGTCTACGTGACCCACGACCAGAGCGAGGCCCTGACACTCAGCGACACCATCGTCGTGATGAACGAGGGCAAGATCCAGCAGATCGGCACCCCGACGGACATTTATAATGAGCCGGTCAACTCTTTCGTCGCCGACTTCATCGGGGAAAGCAACATTCTCAACGGAACCATGGTGAAAGACCGTCTGGTCAACTTCATCGGACACGATTTCGAGTGCGTGGACGAAGGGTTCGGCGAGGATGTCCCGGTCGATGTGGTGATCCGCCCGGAAGATGTCTACATCGGTTATACCCTTGAGGGAGCGCAATTTACGGGCACAGTCAAGTCTTGTACCTTCAAAGGGGTCCATTACGAGATGTACGTCGACACCGACTCCGGCAACGAGCTGCAGATCCAGGACTATGACGCCTTTGAGCCAGGCAAGCAGGTGCAGATGCTGATCCATGCGGACGACATCCAGGTCATGCGCAAGGAAAGGGTGGAAAATGTTCTCGACTGCACCGTCATCGACGAGACTCACATCGAGATGCTTGGCGAAGTCTTCGAGTGCGCCCCCATCAAGACCGGCTCGACAGGGCATGCCAAAGCCCACATCCCCTTCGCCAAAGTGGACCTCATGGACCATGAGGACGAAGGCGACACCTCCGGAGAAGTCTGGTTTATTCTCTATAAAGGCGACCACTACCACCTGACCGTAAAGACTGTCAGCGGGGAATATGTTTACGTGGACACAGATGACATCTGGGATAAGGGAGACCTTGTCGGAATCAAGATCCTGCCTGAGGACATAACCGTGGAGCTGAACGATGGGCAAGAGAAGTAACTGGGCGATCCCCTACCTCATATTCCTGGTGCTCTTCGTAGCGCTGCCACTCCTGCTGATCGTGGTTTATGCCCTGCAGGACGGCAACGGTGGTTTCACATTCTCCAATATCACCAGGTTCTTCACGGATAAGGACGCCTTGAGCACCTTCGCGGTCTCGATCGAGGTCGCCATAGAGAACACCTTGATCTGCTTGCTGTTAGGCTATCCGGCCGCATATATTCTTGCCAACAAGAACCTCAATAAGTCGGCTGTCACGGCGATCCTTTTCATCCTTCCGATGTGGATCAACGCCCTGATGAGGACCCTGGCCACGGCGGAGCTTTTCAACGTGATGGGATTCTCCCTCGGCAAGGGAACCCTGCTGATGGGTATGGCTTATGACTACCTCCCGTTCATGATCTACCCGATCTACAACGTGCTCCTGAAAATGGACCACTCCTACGAGGAGGCGGCCGCCGATCTCGGAGCCACTCCCTCGCAGGTGTTCAGGAAGGTGACCCTGCCTCTCTCGATGCCCGGAATCTCCAGCGGAATCCTGATGGTCTTCATGCCTACCGTCAGTACCTTCGCGATCTCCGAGTTCCTCACCAACAACAAAATCAAGCTCTTTGGAACCATTATCCAGGAGAACATCAACTCCTCGATGTGGAACTACGGAGCCGCCCTGTCACTGATCATGCTCGTGATTATCGGTCTGACGACCTTGGTCCTCGGCGGAGAGGACAGGGAAATTGAAGGAGGGACCGTGTGATGAGAAAGTTCATTTCACAGGCATATATCTGGGCGCTGCTCGTCATCCTTTACGCCCCTATCGTATTCATCGCCATCTTCTCATTCACTGAGGCTAAGGCATTCGGCAACTGGACCGGTTTTTCGTTCAAGCTCTATGAGAACCTCTTCTCCGGAGGAGTCAACGGCGGGGCCGCCCTGATGGCCGCGATCAAGAACACCGTGATCATAGCCCTGATCTCCGCGGCCGCCTCCACGATTCTCGGAACCGTTTCAGCCATAGGCATTTTCAACCTGAAAGGCCGGAAGAAGAAGACTATCCAGTTCCTGAACAACATTCCGATGATCAACCCGGACGTTATCACCGGTGTGTCGCTCTTCCTGCTTTTCGTGTTCCTGCACTTCTCCCAGGGCTACATGACCGTGATCCTCGCCCACATCTCATTCTGCACCCCTTATGTCGTGCTGAATGTCATGCCGAGACTCGGACAGATGAACCCGAATATTTATGAAGCCGCCCTGGATCTGGGGGCAACCCCTTGGCAGGCGCTCCGGAAAGTGCTCGTGCCGCAGCTTTACCCCGGAATGCTGTCCGGTTTTATCCTGGCTTTCACCATGTCCCTCGACGACTTCGCCGTCACCTTCTTCACCAGGGGCACCATTGGTCTGGAGACTCTCTCGACCTACATCTACGCAGACGCCCGCAAGGGAGGTCTCACTCCTGAGCTGCGTCCGCTCATGACATTGATATTCACGATAATCCTTGTGCTCCTCATAATTATAAACGTCAGGCAGGAGCGCTCAAAGACCAATAAAACGATAAGATAATGAAAAAGTTACTCGGCATCATCGCCGCGGCGCTCATGATAGCGTCCTGCTCGGCGGACAGGGAACACATCCTGAAAGTTTACAACTGGGGTGATTACATCGATGAAGAGCTCATCCCTGAGTTTGAGGAATGGTACGAGGAACAGACCGGCGAGCCTGTCAAGATCGTCTATCAGACATTTGACATCAACGAGACAATGCTCTCCAAGATCGAGAAGGGCCATGAGGACTTCGACGTCGTCTGTCCTTCAGACTACATCATCGAGAGGATGCTCCGCAACGACATGCTGCTCCCCATAGAAACCGATTTCGGGGACACCCCGAACTACATCGAGGGATGCGTCTCTCCGTACATCTCCCAGTGCATGAGCAAGCTCGTCACAGGAGGAAAGGACGCTTCGAAATACGCTGTTGGCTTCATGTGGGGAACGACTGGTTTCGTCTACAACACCGCCCACGTTGATCCCCAGGACGTTATGACTTGGGATGTGCTCCGTAACCACAAGTACGAGGGCAAGATATTCGTCAAGGATGCCGCCAGGGACATCTACAGCAACATCGTCCTTTACGTCATGAAAGATGAGATCGCCGCTGGTAAGATAACCCCTGATGAGCTGCTTTCAGTCCCCAAGCAGGAGTATGTGGACCGCGTCGAGGAGTACCTGATGCAGATCAAGGACCAGGTGGCAGGCTACGAGGCTGACTTCGGAAAGGACCAGATGGTCCAGGAGAGGGGTTGGATCAGCCTCAACTGGAGCGGTGAGGGCCACTGGTGCAAGGAAGAGGCCGCCCCCGCCGGTGTCAGCATAGACTACATGATGCCCAAAGAGGGTGCCACCGTCTGGTTCGACGGCTGGGTGATCCCTAAATATGCCCGTAACGTCAAGGCTGCCAGCTACTTCATCAACTTCATGTGCAAGCCCGAAAACGCCATCCGCAACTCCGAGATCATCGGCTACGTCAGCGCCTGCGGTGACAAGAAGGTCATGGAGCATTTCGAAGACGATGACTACCCTGAGATGGATCTCACTTATTTCTTCGGCGAGGGCGCGGAGTCCGTCCACATGGACAAGACCCTCTATCCTGACAAGAGTGACATCGACCGCTGCTATCTGGAGCATGACTGGGGCGAGGATTCCGCCATGCTTATCAACATGTGGTCCCGCGTCAAAGGCAGCAATGCCAATGCCTTGACCTACATCATCATAGGCGCTCTCCTTGTCGCTATCGCGGCCGCCGTGATCATCTCCAGGGCGAATAAGAAAAAGCATTCCCACAGGAAGGGAGGCAGGAGATAATGGCAGTCACGATCAGAGAAGACAACAAAGTCTGCGACAATCTTCTGGTGAAGTGCTACGAGGTGGATGCCGCCCAAAGGCTGAAACCTACGGCGTTCATGGACATGGCCCAGGAAATGGCCTATCAGGCCGCCTCCGCCATGCGCTTCGGCTATGCCGAGCTGATCAGCGTGAATATGGCCTGGGTACTCTCCAGGATGCGGTTCCGTTTCCTTGAAGCCCCCAAATGGGGAGACGAGGTCGAGATCCGCACATGGCACAGGGGCGCTTTCGGACCCTTTTTCGTGAGAGATTTCGAGGTCCTGGGCAAGGACGGTGAAAGGGTGATCGAGGCCACAAGCTCCTGGGTAATAATCGACGTGGACAGCCGCAGGATGGCAAGGCCCGAAGAAGTTCTCCCGAAAGAAGACACATCTTGTCCGGACTACGCCATCGAGACTCCCGCGGGAAAGGTCATGATGCCAAGAGGCATTGAGCCTGAATATGTCACCACCCACAAGGTGGGGTATTCCGACATCGATCTCGTCGGCCACACCAACAACGCCCGTTATGTGTCCTGGGCCATGGACTGCCTTGAATATGGTGAGCACGGTGTCCAAGTCAACGAGGTTGAGATAGTCTTCCACCATGAGGCCCGCCCCGGTGACGAGATATCCCTTTATCGTTCGGAAAAGGACGGATGGGTTTACGTCGAGGGACGGAGGGAGGATATTCAGATATTTTGCGCGAAACTTGGAAACGGTTCCAAATGAATACATTAGGAAGATTCATAGTCGTATTGGCCATTTTTGCGGCAGCCGTTGGCTCCTGCCGGCCTAAACCCACTGACACGCTTCGGACTGGCGATCTTGTGTTCGTCGGAATCCCCATGGACTACTCCCTTTCGGAAGATTCAATGGACGAGGCCATCGTCAGCGCGACCGGCTCCCCGGACAGTCTCAACTTGATCCATGTCGCCATAGCCGAGGTTGACTCCGAGGGTAAATGGATAATCGACGCCACGGTCAAACGGGGCATCAACCGCCATCCCCTGGACACCTTCATCACTGACTTCACCCTCAAGGACGGCTCGCTTCCGGTCTTTATCGTGAAGCGTCTCAAGGACCCTTCAAAAGCCGCTGAATACGTCGCCAACGCCAGCAAATATCTTGGAAGGCCCTACGACCTTCATTTCATGCCATCTGACGACTCCCTCTACTGCAGCGAGCTCGTCAGGGACTGCTATGTCGACACCGACGGCAATTACGTTTTCGGAACGGTCCCGATGAATTTCAAGAACGCTGACGGAGAGTTCCCTCTCTACTGGAAGCAGCTCTTCGAGAAGCTAGGCGCCCCGATTCCCCAGGGTCTTCCCGGCACGAATCCCCAGGACATGTCCCACTCCCCTGCCCTCGAGACAGTAGAAGTTACCATCAAGTAGCCAGTTTCGGATTTTCACCCTCCCCGCCACCTTTAACCGACTGTGAATCATCACCCTCGGTTGAAAATTTTGTTGAAAAAACTCTGGCCAAACGATAAAACCAGATGAAACTTTTACTATTTTTGAAAGTTTTGCGGCCAGGCACCACCCGCCCGTCCCCATAACAACCAACAAACAATGAATATCACACAATAATTATTAATAAACATTAATTCAAGCGCTTAAGTAAAATGGAAAAGAAAGAGCTTTACATCGCTCCACAGACGGAGCTCGTCCCGCTAACCGCCGAGCGGGGAATTATTATGGCAAGTGGAGATTTTAAAATCCAGGGTTTCGAAGAAGATTCCGACAGCATTAGTTTACCTTAAAATTCGGATAGCCATGAAAAAGAATATAATCACTATAGGAATATCTCTTATTTCAGCACTTTTCTTCACAACCAATTGCGCTAAGGAAGAAGTCTCCCCTGTCAACGAGGAAACAAGATCTGAAGCGGTATCCTTCAAACTGAATGTCAGCGCTCAAGAAACTAGGACAACGACAGAAGATGGCGCTACTATTAAATGGGACACTGGAGATGCGATCAATGTGTTCCATGCCGTGACAGGTTCGACCGAGTACGGTTCCAACGACAAGTTTACACTTGCGGAAGGAACAACATTCAACGGAGAGCTCAAGGATGGCGCTCTTGATGAGAGCAAGACTTATGACTGGTATGTGATGTACCCGTACGATAGCCGTATTAAGACTCCTGCTAACACTTCCGCAGGTTTTACGACTGTCGGAAGTTCAGCCTCGGGATCACAAACTCAAGATGGAAACGACGATAAAGCTCACCTTGCCGGCACAAGTATACCGCTTTATGGTAAAACGACAGGTGTAGCGGCCACAGAAACCCCCTCCATTACTCTCAAGCAAGCTGTCGCTGTTGTCAAAGTTCATGTCACTAACTCCAGTGATGAGCCTTTGACTGTTTCGGATGTGGCATTTACCGGCACAGAAGACATTGTCGGTACGTACTACATAGACTTCAGCGGCGATGCCCCTGTTTTTAAAGGAAGCGGAGATAAATATGTTTCTAAGGTTGCCAAATTGACAGTAAATAGCGGCACAGCTATTGAGATAAACGGTTCGGCAGAATTCTACATCGCCGTCAAACCCTTCACCGCCAATGGAACGCTGAAAGTTGCCGTCAATGGCTACGAGAAAGAATATCCTGTCACAAACAAGACCTTCTCGGCAGGCAAAATTAAGACCGTCAATTTTAGCTATGATCGGATTTCAACAGCCAAATTGAATTTTGAAATAAGTGGAGAAGGAGGATTCGCTGCTTATTCTTCTGTCGCTGGAATGTCTTCCAGTGGTGTAGAGGAAGATTATGCTGCCAGCAATTCACCATATCTTGCCAAATTCGATAATACTGGCGATTATGTCCAGGTTCGTTTTAACGAGGCCGCTGGCAAGGCCACAATTGGAGTAAAAATGATTGCTGGAGCAACGACATCCTATTTCGATGTCATGGGATCAGTTGACGGTACCGCATTCACTTTAATCCAGAAACTTACAGTTGCTGGTGCCCAAAACGCGACACTTACCCTTTCGACCACAGAAGATATCAGCGAGACATATCGTTATATCCGCTTCATCTTTGAGAAAGGTGACAATGTCGCAGTCGGCCCGATTTCGATCTCTAAGCCGAGCACAGATCCAGAGATTATTGCCGAGAATATCGCGAATATCCCAGCGACAGGCGTCATTGATGCGACCACAACATATTCCTTAAAGAACTTCACAGGTGAAGACGATATCACCGTGGTACCTGACGGAACCATAGTCACACATGCGACGGTTGACCATAATACAAAGAAGATAACTTACGACGTCAATCCCAACTATGATTATAAGGCTAAAAGCGGAACTATCACCTTGCGCTCTGATTCGGAGGATATCACTAAAGAAATCAAGGTCTTTCAGCTAAAGTCGGATCTTAAAGTCAATGACGAGACGAAGAATATCACGATAACAATTCCATACGATTCTAAATCAGTCACGTTCACTGTCACATCCGCAGAATTCGATTGGGAGGCTATCCCTTATTGGAGTGACGATAACATTGAGTTCTATGTCTCACCCGAAAATGGTGAAGCCAACGTCGACGCTCAAACCCTGACTGTGACTTCAGAGGTGGAACCCACCAATGCTGAACAGACTCTTGGTTGGATAGAAGTATTTCGTAACGATTCTACAGATCCTCAATTACGCAAAGTAACGATAAAGAAAGCCGCGGAACCATCTACCAGCTTACTTTATTCTGCCACATTTGAAGGAGACAATGAGCATCGAACCTCAGGAAATAATAGTTATTCCAGTACTGGTAATTCGTATACTGTCAGTGGAACATCTTGGCAATTCGTTTATGGAGATGTCGCAACTACAGGTACGCCCCTTGACGGAAGCGCAAACGCTGTTATGAGAATCGCAAAGAATACAACAAACAATCCAACTGCAACATCGGGTAATTTGCTTTCCTCATCGAATAGTGTAAAAAAAATATCTTTCTTGTGCAAATCGGTGAACTCCATAACTTTGGCGGTTCAATACTCTACCGATGGGGGAAAAACATGGAATACTGTGAATACGGTTACAAAGGATACATCAGTAAATTCGTCTTATGGTTACAGCGCCACTATCGAGAATGTTGAAAATGTTTCTGACTTCCGTTTGAAATTTTCATGGACAGTTACTTCTGCTACGAAAAGTGATAGAGACAGCCAGTTGGATAATATTTGTATCTACAGTGAATAACTTGTAAATAAGGATCTCGGCAGTAATAGTTCTTGCTGTCTTCATATTTTAAAAGCCCGGCAATCTCAGCCGGGCTTTTATTTGATTGTGTGATATTGAGGCAAATCTCAGATGAACCACGTGTAAGTGATACGGAGCAATGTACAAGTAGCAGCAACTTTTCCGCAGTTATGGTAAGTTGTTGCTGCTTTTGCTTAGTCGCATACCACTCACTGCAAGTCGTTTTGACATTCCGACAATTGCTCCGGGAATACAATACGCCAAGAGGATTACGGAATGGCGCACAGGAAGACAAAAAATCCTTCGCTGACGCTCAGGATGACAGGGTGGGCGTTCAGGATGACAGGAATAAGGGCCGGATGTCAGGGAGGACGGCGAGGAGCCGGCCACAGGAGGACCTGTCCACCCCCGGACAGGGGCAGGGGGAGGGGCCCGACGATATTTGGGTATGAGACGTAAGCTCGCTTACGGCGAGTGCCCAAATAGCGTTGGGAGGGGCCGGAGTGAGCGAAGCGAACAGAGTTCCTCCTGTGGCCGGACTCCTCGGCGGCCCTTCGGCTCCGCTCAGGGACCGGAGGAATACCGTTCCCAGCCCTTCGGCTCCGCTCAGGGACCGGAGGGAATACTGCGCCACCTCCACTTTGTTTACTCTTTTGGTAAACTTTTCTCAGGACGATACAGGGGTCTGGATTTGGGATTTTTATAATGCGATAATAATCAATCGATTCCAATAGAGAGAAATCCAGACCCCCAAAAAATATTGGGGGTCTGGATTACCTTGATTTATAATAGGTTTATTATCAATTACTTCCACAGAGAAGAATGCCAGGTCCCCCGGTGGTTTTCTTGGTGGGGCGAAGATCCTTCGCTGACGCTCAGGATGACAGGGTAAGCGCTCAGGATGACAAGGTGGGCGTTCAGGATGACAGGAATAAGGGCCGGATGACAGGGAGGACGGGGGGAGCCGGCCACAGGAGGACCTGTCCACCCCCGGACAGGGGCAGGGGGAGGGGCCCGACGACAGCAAGTCTGAGCGAAGCGAGGACGATGCTGGCGTTGGGAGGGGCCGGAGTGAGCGAAGCGAACGGAGTTCCTCCTGTGGCCGGACTCCACGGCGGCCCTTCGACTCCGCTCAGGGACCGGAGGAATACCGTTCCCGGCCCTTCGACTCCGCTCAGGGACCGGAGGGAATACCATTCCCGGCCCTTCGACTCCGCTCAGGGGCCGGGAAATAACGCTCAGGGACCGGGAAAATAACGCTCAGGGCCGGAAAAAAGAAATGGCCGACATGGTCGGCCATAACGTTAATATTCAAAGAGATAGGATTATTTAACCTTGATCTTGAAGCACCAGATGTGCTCGCAAGGGAGTTTCTTGCGGATGGATGAGGGAATGGTCACGACTGAACCGGAGCCATCTTTGCGCCACTTCAGAGTTCCTTTGGCACCCATCAGGGACACAGCCTTGGAAGAAACCGGCACGAAAGACGGAATAGCGACTTCCGCGGGGAGCGAGCCGCCCTCCTCAGGAATATAGAAAGCATAGACATAATCCCCTTTCGCCGTGTAATACACCTGCCCGTCCTGATAAGGCGCGACCGCCTTTGTCGCATATATTCCGTCAGAATTGACCTGCATCCAGTCACCAATTTCCCTCAAGCGGTCGTAAGCGGTGTCCTCAAGAGTGCCATCAGGGCCAGGACCGACATTCAGGAGGAAGTTGCCACCACGAGATACGATCTGGACAAGCATCTTAAGCATGGTCGCGGTCGACTTATACTCAATATTCGGTCTGTAGGACCAGCTGTAAGTCATTGTCACACAAGACTCCCAAGGATAATCAAGAGCCTTCTCGGGAATAGTCTGCTCGGGAGTCTGGTAGTTCTCGTAGATCGAGTGCTGGCCTCTCGCCACCATGATCATCCCCGGCTGGTTTCCGCGGACGACCTTGGCAAAACGATCCCAGTCATACTTTGCCTCGCCACTGTCATCGGTCACCGGCATGTCATACCACATGAGGTAGAGGTCACCATACTCGCCGGATGTGAGCTCATCAAGCTGGGCGGCCACATAGTCCTGGTACGCGGCCCATTTCTCCGGATGCTCGGAAGCGTTGTAGTTGGCCCTGACGCTCTTGGGAGGGAACCTCCTCCACCAGAAATCGTTGCTGTGCCAGTCCGGAATCGAGAAATACGCTCCAGCCTTGATTCCCCTGGCCCGGTAAGCGTCAAAGAGTTCCTTGGCTATGTTCGCCCTCGGATCCGAATGGAAGGCGCACCCTTCATCGGTCACTTTATAATCGGTCTGGTGGGTGTCAAACATGCAGAAACCGTCGTGGTGCTTGGTCGTGAACACGACATATTTCATCCCGGCGTATTTAGCGGCGTCAGCCCACTTGCCCGGGTCGAACTTGACAGGGTTAAAAGTGTCCTTAAGGTGCTCATACGCATGAATATAGTCGAAATAATCCATGTTCTTTCCCACCCTGGCCCCGTATTGCCAGGAAATATCGTCCGGAGCCAGAGACCAGGACTCCACGACTCCCCACTGGCTGTAGGCGCCCCAATGGATGAACATTCCGAACTTAAGGTCCTGCCACTCGGCTAGCCTAGCTTTGACATCTTCCTCCACCGGAGGGATGTACTGCGCTGACGCGCTGACACAAAAGAATGCTGATGCGAGAAATATAAGTGCTTTTTTCATGATAATGGTTTTTCGATTCGCTAATATACGAAAGTTTTCGCTATATTTCGGAAACGAACACAAACCCAAAAGCATAAAACGAACATGAAAAGATTGATCCTAACGGTCTTCGCATTCTGTGCGGCCGTGGCGTCATTCGCCTGCACCAACCTCATCGTCGGGAAGAAAGCATCCATCGATGGAAGTGTCATCTGTACCTACAATTGCGACGGCTTCGGTTTCGCCTCTCCCCTGTCCTACAGCGCCCCTGGCCGTCATGCCGAAGGTGAGCTCATCGAGCTTCGTGGATGGGGCCCCTCCACTGAGAAGCGCCTCATCACCCAAGTCCCTTACACCTACGGAGTTGTCGGCCTGATGAACGAAAATCAGGTGAGCATAGTGGAGACCACCTGGGGCGGCCGGGACGAGCTGAGGAACCCCGAAGGTTATTTCGACTATTTCACCCTGATGGGAATAGTCCTGCAGAGAGTGACCACTGCCCGAGAGGCGATCACTTGCATCCACAATCTGGTCCAGGAATATGGTTACAACAGCACCGGAGAGTCCTTCGCCGTCTGCGACAAGAACGAGGCGTGGATAATGGAAATAATCGGTAAGGGCAAAGGAAACAAGGGCGCCATCTGGATCGCCAGAAGGGTTCCGGACGACTGCATCTGCGCCTACGCCAATTCAAGCCGTATCCAGCAATTCCCTCAGGCCAAGAAGGTTGACAAGAAACTCGGCTACTATGTCGCTGACGAAGGGAACTGCCTGTACAGCGCCGATGTGATTTCCTTCGCCCGGGAGAAAGGCTATTACGATGGTCCTGACGCCGAATTCAGCTTCCGCGAGGCCTACGGCCCTATGGATTTCGGAGTCATCCGTTACTGCGAGGCCCGAGTCTGGAGTTTCTTCCGCCATCACTACGACACCGCTGAGATCGACAAATATCTCCCTTACATCAACGGCGACATGAGCGAGATCGACCACCTTCCCCTTTGGATCAAGCCCGCTAAGCCCGTCTCTGTCCGCGACATCATGAACGACATGCGTGACCACTACGAGGGAACCGCCCTTGACATGACCGCCGACATCAGCGCTGGTCCCTGGGCTTCCCCGTATCGCAACCAACCTGTCAACTTCACTTCAAGCGACGGTACGGAAATGTACCGCGAAAGGCCCATCGGCTGCCAGCAGAGCGGCATGACCATGGTCTGCCAGATGAGAGACTGGCTTCCTGACGCAGTGGGCGGCGTGACATATTTCAATATGGATGACGCCTCGATGGTGGCCTATGTTCCGGCATATTGCGGAATCAACCGCATCCCGGATCCTTTCCGCAGGGAGAACAACAGCATGAACGAGTTCAGCACTGAAAGCGCGTTCTGGATGAATAATTTCGTCGCCAACATGGTCTATCCCCGCTACAGCGCGATGATCGGAGACCTCAAGGAGGCACAGAAAGAACTCGAGGACTTCTACGCCAAGGACCAGGAGGAGGTTGAAAAGAGGATTGCCGACATGACTCCTACAGACAGGACCGAGTACCTTACCAGCAAGACAATCGCCTACACCGACATGATGATGAAGCGCTGGGACAAGCTTGCGAAGCTCCTGATTGTCAAGTACAACGACCAGAGCATCCGAGCCAGCCAGAACGGTGAGATCCTCGTCGGGCGTCCCGGGCCCGGATTCCAGAGGCCGACGGTCCCTGCTTATTCACCGGTCTTTGTCGATGCGGTGAAAGCCGCTACCGGCGACCGCTATGTCAAACCCCAGGAAGGTAAGATCCACGAGAGATAGCCAGGCTCTTTATTCTATCACCATATCGAACTGGTCGTAAGGCGCGGTCCTGTGGGCCAGGTGCTTAGTGGAAGGCGAGATGCCGAAGAGAGGTGAATAAGTGCGGACCTTGACGGTCTTTCCGTCAGGCATAAACTCCAGGATCCGGAGCCAACCGTCTCCCCCGTTGCCTTCCCAGCCTCCACCAAGAGTCTGGACATTGAACATCATCTGGTGGACCGGCTTCCCGAAAGAATTCTTGTCTACCCTGTAGGCGACACTGAGCTCGTTGTCTTCCTCGATGTTCTTCGAAGGAGAAGGACGGCCAGTGTGGCCGCAGATGACAAGACGAATATTCGGAACCTGGCTCACAAGGTTCTCCCACAGCATCTTACCCGAGTGGTTGCCTTCCTGCTTGGTCACCCAGTAACCTTCGCCGGAAGTGTAAGCGGCGGTTTTCTCAGCCAAATATGAATGCGTCAGGTAGATGACATAGTCGTCCTTATACCGGTCCGAGGTGACCAGCGAACGAGCCCACTGGACAGCGCCCTCGGAAGGAGCGAACTCTGAGCTGATAACGAGGATCTTATGGCTCCAGCCAGGGATCTCGAACTCAAACGCGGCGTTCTCCAGCGAGGCATGGCCGAGACGGTTGGGATATTCCGCCTTGAGACAATCGACATAAGCGGAATTCCTCTCGAAAGAGATGTACCTGGGGAACTCCGTGTTATAGTTCTCGCTACGCTTGAATCCATAGTCGTGATTGCCACCGCAAGCGATGAAAGGGACCTTGCCGTCCAACCTTTCCAGGGAACGGCTGATGCTCTCCCACATCTGCGCGCTGCTCTGATTGAGCATCCTGCGGTCAAGAGCGTTGTTCTCATTCTGCTCGACAAGGTCACCGGTACAAAGCACGGCCTTGATGTTCAGGTGATCCACATTGTCCGACACCCAAAGAGTCGTGAGTTCGAAAATAGGCTGGTTGATGTCATATTTCACGTATCCTTGAGGATCACCGAAAAGGATGAAAGTCGAGGATGAGGGATCCGTCAGATTCTGACGGTCGGCCCTGTTCTGGGCCGCGGCCTGGAAGCTGGTTACAACCAGAGAGAACGCCATGAAAAGCGAGGCAAAACAAAATTTCTTTTGCATGGGAATATATTGGTTATCAGTTATTATCGTGCAAAACCACAACATCGTCAGCGATCCTTGAGGCCGCCGGACGGTGAGATATGAATACTATGGTCTTCGTGCCTTTATAGTTGGAATGAATATTGGCCAGAAGACGCTCTTCAGTGTCAACATCCAACGCGGAAGTCGCCTCATCCAGAATCATTATTCCTGAAGGATGGAGAAGGGCCCTAGCGACCGCGATCCGCTGGCTCTGGCCTTCAGAAAGGCCTGTCCCGCTCTCGCCGCAGACAGTGTCCAGTCCCAGGGGAAGATCCATGACGAAATCAGCGGCGGAGATGCGCAGAGCCTCGATCATCTCAGCCTCGGTCGCCTTTGGATTGGCAAGACGGAGATTCTCCCTTATGGTTCCGCTTAAAAGGCTGTTTCCCTGCGGTACATAGGTGAAATTCACCCTTGTACCGGCGTCTGAAGGGCGGCGGGTCCCATCTTCGGAATATAGGTAAACTGATCCGGAAGTGGGCTGGAGCAACCCGAGCATAAGGCGTGTGAGAGTGCTTTTCCCTACTCCGGTCGGCCCGGCGAGAACTGTCAGGCTGCCGGGAGCGAAGTCGTGGGAGAAGTGTTCCAGGACAGCCTGGGATGAACGCTCAGACCGGCCATGACTGCCGGAGTTGTCTTGACTATCAGACTCTCCGTGGGTATAGGAGAAATCGACATTTTCGAAACGTATGCCGGGAGTCTTGGAGAACATGAATTCCCCGGAGGAAGTCTCGGGAGGGAGATCTTCCAGCTCAAAGAGTCTCTCAACTGAAGTCAACGCCTTGATGAATGCCGGAATCTGGCGGCCCAGCTCCGCGATCGGCCTCTGGACCTGGCCGACCAACTGGAGGAAGGCGGTCATCATACCGTACGTCACCGTCCCGTCTTTTATTCCGAATATTCCCCACAGGAAAGCCGCGGCGTAACCTCCCATAAAACCAAGGCTCATGAATCCACGGGCCACGGCATTATAATTCAAACGCTTGACAGTGTTCTTCTTAAGGAGGTCCTGAAGGTCGGAAAGCCGGGAGACGATGTTCCCGACACCGAAAAGAGTCAGAACCAGGATCCGGTTCTGAAGATTCTCCTGAATGTGCTGCTGGATCTCACTGTCCCCCGCACGGATCTGGGCTGTGAGGACGCGGAGCTTCCCGAAATACATCTTGGAACCGACCACCGCGACGACCATGAGCAAAACCAGCAGCCAAAGAAGCGAAGGTGCCATCGTCAGAAGGAAAATTGACGCTGCCACAAGTTGCGCCACCGTGATCACCACATCCGGAAGCCGGGTGCAGATCAGGTCGGACAAAACGCTGACATCCTCCTCCAGCCTGTTGATCATGTCGCCGGACCGAAATGCCTCAAGGCCGTTCCAACGGGAGCCGAGCACATGTGAGAAAAAGTCCTCCCGCATCTGGTTCTGGGTCTTGACGACATTGTAGGCGTCCCAATAGTTGTAGGAAAGGCCACAGATGATCTGGACAAGCATGATCCCGATCATGATCCACACATGTTCCATCAAAGGAGCGTCCGAAACACCTGTGACAATGTCCACCAGCCTCTTGCAGATCCAGACGAAACCCAGGGAGGCGATTATCCGCACGATGCCGATAAAGACCGTCACGGCATCCCTTCCAAGCACCGGCTTGGAAAGTCGCCACAGTCCCTTCATGCAGGTACGGAAATCCTTCATTGTAAGTTAGTTATATTACTCCGTAACAATCCCGGCCTCAATCCACTTGGCCGCAAGGGCGGCCGCGTCGGCGGAAGCTTTCTCTTCAGTTACCTCGTAACGCTCCAGAAGGAGGTCAGTAAGGTCCTTGACGGAAAACTCCTTTCCCTCCACGCTTTTCCAAAGGTAAGCGGCGGAGTCGTTCATGTGGATCATCTTGTTGAAATTGACCTGGGAGAGTCCCTCCCCGATCACGACATGCTGGCCGACGATCTCGCGCAGCGTGAACCCATCTTTGATTCTCATAATATCACTCTTTTGTATATTGCCAAAATATATCTCCTGAAAGGCAACAAGCGCCTCCAGAAGGCCGCTTTACCCGGCAGGACAACCTTGCCGCTCTCCTTGTGGATTTCCCTCACAAGGCCGATCACGTCGGAAGAGGAACAATTCTCTGTGCCTGCGATATTCCCGTCTCCCATCAATGTAAGGTTCCCGCCCTCAACGGAGAAAACCCTGTGCATTATGTACCTTTGCCCTACCCTGGCCAGGACGATGTCCCCAACCTCGAGAGGACGAGCGGGCCTTGTCAGGACCACGCTGTCCCTGTCCCCTTTGATGAAAGGAAGCATGCTGAAGCCCTTGGGGGTCATCTCGACATCTTTGCCCTCCATAAGGAACATCTCGATGCCTTTCATGTAAAGATCCGTGTCAAGCACCTTCCCTGAAGGTCTCGGAGCGCCCTTCCGGATGAAGGGCCGGACGATCCTCCTCAAAAGAGAAAGTATGGCCTCGGCGATCTTACGCATTCCCCAGAACCTCGTTTGAACATACCTGGGCAGCCTCAGCGTCAGGAAGACAGTCCATGAGGTAGCAAGGCACTTTCTGGACGACCGAAGAGACAGTCGCGAAAAGCCCGTCGGCTATGGACTTGATAGCCCGGAGACCGGAGGAGGATGAATACAATGACGCGAATCCCTCAACTACGCTCATCTTGTGGATCTCGTTTTTGGGAGCCTGGTTGATCCTGACGATCGCCCCAACGGGGTAATTGTCATTGATGTAGCAAGGTGTCTTGCCGCTCCATGGAGTACCGTAAACCCTAGGAACCCCGTCAACAATTCGGATCACTGGATTGTCGTCATTGAGAAGCCATGATCCGGGAATATTCTTCAGCCAGAGGCTGCTGTGGGTGCTTTTACCTGTCCCGCTCTTTCCAAGGAAGAGGAAAGCCTTGCCGCTGTTGACGGTGCAGGAAGCGTGGATCTCAATCGTGTCCATGCCGGCGGTACGGAAAGCGTACATCAGCATGAGGGTGTTGTTGATGCAGAAAATCTTGTTGGAAACGGTCATGAGATGGCCGACACTGAAGTCTTTCGAGACTTTCAGCCATCCACAAATAGGGAGGTCTCCAAGAGGAGCCATTTCAAACACATATCCGTCAGGAAGGGTGTGAATATCAATACGTTGCTCTCCATTCTCGGGCTCCGAGACAAAGAGCTGCTCCTTGCCCGAGAGATCCACTTCGGGAACAATCTCAAGGCTGAACGCCTCCTCTTCCCCACCCTCATAAACAAAGGGGCTGTAATTGGTCAGTGACTTCCATAACGCAGAGTTATCCAACGTAAGGGAAAAAACATGACCGGCGACTTTGTATGTTTGTTTTTCTGTCATCACAAAACTGGATAATTCCGTAAATCTTACAAATATAACAAGAGTTATCGAATCGATAAAATTTTTGAAATGGAAGGGTTTATAACTAAATTCGCGTAAATGGCCGGTCAAGCCGGCCATGACAGCATTCATTATGTCGGAAGAATTGAATCTAGTGCGCGACTTGGCGGTCATTCTCATCTCCGCCGGAGTCTTTACAATAATCTCCAAGGCATTAAAGCAACCACTTATCCTGGGCTACATCATCGCAGGTTTCCTGATCGGACCTAACATCGACTTTTTTCCGGGCATAACCAGCCAAGAGACTGTCCACCAGTGGTCCGAGATCGGAATCATATTCCTGATGTTCGGTCTTGGACTGGAGTTCAGTTTCAAGAAGCTGATGAAAGTCGGCTCCAGCGCCATCGTGACCGCCCTCGTAAAGTTCGTTGGGGTATTCATCATAGGTTTCGTGACTTCCCAGGCGCTGGGATGGAGCATGATGGAGAGCGTATTCCTCGGAGGGCTTCTGTCAATGTCCTCGACCATGGTCGTCATAAAATCTTACGATGACATGGGACTCAAAAACAAGCCCTATGCGGGCATGGTCTTCGGAACCCTGGTTGTCGAGGATTTGATCGCCATATTGCTGATGGTCCTGCTCTCGACAATGGCCGTATCCCAGAGTTTCGCCGGGAAGGAGCTGATTCTCAACATCGTAAAGCTGGTATTCTTCCTCCTTCTTTGGTTCCTTGTAGGAATATTCGTGATTCCCACAATCCTCAAGAAGGCGAAGAGGTTCCTCAGCGACGAGATCCTTCTCATTGTCAGCATCGGCCTCTGCTTCCTCATGGTTGCTCTGGCTACGGCCGTCGGGTTCTCCTCCGCCCTGGGTGCCTTCGTGATGGGATCCATCCTAGCGGAAACGACAGAGAGTGAGAGTATTGAAAAGATTGTGGAACCGATAAAGAATCTTTTTGGAGCGATCTTCTTTGTCTCTGTCGGAATGATGCTCTCCCCCGAGGCCATCGCATCGCACTGGGCTCTCATCCTCCTGATAGCCGTGGTTGTGATCGTGACCCACATTCTCTTCGCCGGGGCCGGAATGATCATCACAGGGAACAATCTCTACAATTCGGTCCACACGGGCTTCAGCCTGGCCCAACTCGGTGAGTTCGGATTCATCCTCGCCGGTGTCGGATGCTCCCTTGGGGTGATGAGGGATTTCATTTATCCGGTCATCATCGCCGTGTCTGTCATCACCACTTTCACGACTCCCTACATGATCAAACTCGCCGGGCCGAGCTACAACCTCCTGCAGCAAAAGCTTCCGAAGACCTGGCTGAACAGGCTCTCCTCCGCCAACGGGAGATCCCGCAACACAGCCGCCGAGGACAACGAGTGGAAAAAGCTGCTGACCGCATGGTTCACGAGAGTTCTTCTCTACGGTGTAATCATAATGGCAATCTACATAGGCTCAAGGCTTTACCTGCGTCCGCTGATTGACAAGACGCTGCCGCAGGCTGAAGAAATATGGCGCAAATGCGTCACCGTGGGAATCACGCTGCTCGCCATGGCTCCCTTCCTCTTCGGCCTTGGTGTACACTCCGGATCTATCAGCAAGAGCGCCCCTAAACTGGTCCGGGAGAAGCAGAGCAACATCTGGCCGATCATGGGTCTCGTTCTGGCCAGGGCTTTCCTGGCGATCAGCATTATCCTCGGCGTACTCTCGACATATTTCGATCTCGCTGGCTGGACCATCCTGGCGATCATCCTGGCCGGTATCATCTTCATCATGATCGCCCGCAAGTCCATCCACAAATATTCCAGCCTAGAGAAAAGGTTTCTCCAGAATTACAATGAGCGGGAAGAGAGCGAGCGCAGGGCCAAACCGGTGGCATCCTCGGTCAGTCAGAAACTCTCCACCTACGATGTCCGGACCCAGGCGTTCACGATTGCCCCCGAATCGTCTTTCGCCGGATCCATGCTCAAGGATCTCCCTATCAGGGACAAGTCGGGAGCGAACATCATCAAGATCCAGAGAGGCACGATCTCGATTGTGGTTCCCTCTGCTGACGTGACGCTGTTCCCCGGTGACCGGCTCCTTGCCGTTGGCACCACCGAGCAGCTGGAGAGGCTTCGTAACCTCATCTCCGACTCAGTCGCCGACTCCCCTCTTGAGACTCAGGATGACGGTTTCGGAATAGAGCCCATTGTCCTTTCGGCCGACTCATTCCTAACCGGCAAGACTCTTAGAAATGTGGCTTTAAGGAAATACCAGTGCATGATAATCAGCGTCTTGCGAGGAGAACAGTTCATCACCAACCCGGAGCCCGACCTTATCTTCCAAGAGGGAGACACGGTCTGGATAGCCGGGATTATCTCGAATATAGAGTCCCACCGAAGCGACAAGGACTCCTGAAGTATATGGAACGAACAGACATTTCCCCGAAAAAGAAAATGAACGGCTGGATGGCACTCAGCCCGCTGGCCGTTTTCCTGGTCACCTATCTGGTGACCTCGATTGTCTGCGGCGACTTCTACAAGGTCCCCGTAGCATCCGCTTTCATGCTGGCATCGGTCTATGCTGTCCTGATCACTCCGGGTAGAATACAGGACCGGATCAGTGTTTTTTCCTCCGGAGCCGGCGACAAGAATGTCCTGCTGATGATCTGGATTTTCATCATGGCGGGGGCCTTCGCCGCTTCCGCCAAAGCTATCGGCAGCGTTGAAGCCACGGTGAACCTGACGCTCAGAATCCTGCCCGGGAAACTCATCCTGGCCGGTTTGTTCCTGGCCGCATGCTTCATCTCCATGTCCATAGGAACCAGCGTCGGAACCATCGTCGCTCTGGTCCCGATCGCCTCGGGAATATCCTCACAGGCAGACATTTCCCTTCCGATGATCACCGCGCTGATAGTCGGAGGAGCGTTTTTCGGGGACAATCTGTCTTTCATTTCCGACACGACCATAGCCTCTACCACAACCCAGGGGTGCTCGATGTCGGACAAGTTCAAGGCAAACATCTGGATCGCGGGTCCGGCTGCAATAGTCGTGGCCCTGGTCTATGTTGTCATCGGGCTTAACCTCGATGTCCAGCCGGAGATAGGCCAGATCAGCATTTTCAAGCTGATTCCCTATCTGTCCGTGATAATCATGGCCATCATGGGCGTCAATGTGCTGGTGGTGCTGACCATCGGCCTGGCCATGTGCGCCGGAATTGGTTTCATTGACGGGATGAGCTGGACTGGCTTCCTGGGGAGCATCGGAGAAGGCATCGCCGGGATGGGAGATCTTATTATCGTCACGATGCTCGCCGGAGGGATGCTTGAAATCATCCGGCACAATGGCGGAATTGATTTCATAATCAATGGATTGACCAAAGGAATCAAAGGGAGGATCGGTGCCGAGTTCAGTATCGCCTCGCTTGTCGGCCTCTCGAATTTCTGCACCGCAAACAACACCATAGCGATCCTGACCACAGGCAATATAGCGAAAGACATCTCGAAACGCTTCGGCGTGGATCCACGTAAAAGCGCAAGCATCCTGGACACGTTTTCCTGTGTTGTCCAGGGAATCATTCCCTATGGTGCCCAGCTGCTCATGGCATCCAGTTTCGCCGGGATCCCCGCCACGGCGATCATCCCGAATCTCTACTATCCGCTATCACTCCTGGTGACGGCATGCCTGGCGATCCTGCTACGTTTCCCGAAGAAATATTCATAAGACACAGAAATAACTAACCACTAACACTTTAACGCTTTGAACAGAATTTCAAAACTCGGGCTTCTGCCCCGGATCATTATCGCGATTATCCTTGGTGTCGCATTAGGCCTTTTCCTTCCGAGGTCGATAGTCAGGCTGTTCGTGACCTTCAACGGGATATTCAGTAACTTCCTCCAGTTCCTGATTCCGCTGATCATCATAGGTCTTGTCACCCCTGCGATTTCCGACATCGGCAAGGGAGCCGGGAAACTTCTGCTGATCACTGTCGTGATCGCATATTGCGACACAGTGTTCTCCGGCCTGCTTTCGTACGGGACCAGCGTGGCGGTTTTCCCAAAGCTGATAGGAAATTCAAGCGCTGAAGCGGTAGCGGAGTTTGAGAGCATCGAGCCTTATTTCTCGATCCAGATCCCTCCGATGGTCGATGTGATGGCCGCCCTGGTCTTCGCCTTCACCCTTGGTCTCGGGATGGCTTTCTTCGGCTCCCCCAGTATGAAGAAATTCGCCGATGAGTTCAAGGAAATAATAGTCAAGACCATAGAAGTGGTTATCATCCCCCTGCTTCCGATCTACATCTTCGGTATATTCCTGGGAATGACACACACGGGCCAGGCGATGCAGGTGATCAAAGTATTCATCTCGATTATTGGAGTGATCTTCCTGCTCCATATATTCCTGCTCGTGTTCCAGTATTGCGTCGCGGGAGGGATCGTCGGCAGGAATCCGTTCCAGCTTCTTGGCAAGATGCTTCCGGCTTATTTCACGGCCCTCGGCACATCATCTTCCGCGGCGACCATCCCGGTCACCCTCGAATGCGCGAAAAAGAACGGTGTCAGCGACGAGATCGCCGGATTCACCATTCCTTTATGCGCGACTATACACCTGTCGGGAAGCTGCCTAAAGATCACAGCCTGTGCCGTGGCGCTGATGATGATGCAGGGAATGCCTTTCGATTTCTGGATGTTCCTGGGGTTCATCATGATGCTCGGCGTCATGATGGTCGCGGCTCCTGGCGTCCCTGGGGGTGCGATAATGGCCGCCCTCGGAGTGCTGGCGACCATGTTAGGATTCGGTGAGCAGGAACAGGCGCTAATGATCGCCCTCTACATCACCATGGATAATTTTGGAACGGCTTGCAACGTCACTGGAGACGGCGCGATAGCCCTTGTGATGGACAAGATTTTCAGAAAGAACGGTCCGGCCTCTGCGGACGCCTGCCCCGATCCTCTTTCCAAGTCTTGAACTGTTCCTCGGTGAGGATTCCCTTGAGCTCAGCCTCATAAGCCTCCCTGTCGGCTTTCATCTTCTCCATCTGCTCCTCGGTCATCTGGGGCCTGTCATTTCTGTCCTTTTTGACCTTATTCTCTTTTTTGGGTTTTTGGGTATCAGCCTTGGCTTCAGGGCGCTGACCGTCTCTCTGTAGCCTTCCCATACCGGGGCCGCCGGGACCACCATGGCCACCGGGGCCACCCATCATCATTTGAGGATACTTCTGGTTCAATTCCAAAAGCTTCGCCGCCTGAGTTTCGTCGAGTTCAAGCTGCTTGACCATGTGCTCGGTCCTCATCTTTACCATGGTGGCCTCATCGGGCTTCTCGCGGGGCGGCCTCTGGCCGTTACCCTGGGCGAAAGCGCAGACTGATAGCATGAGCGCTGTCGCCGAAATCAACAATGTTTTCTTCATAACCATTTTCTATTAACCAATTATTTAACAAATAACCAGAGACTTGAATAACAAAATGCCAGCCAAAAAACGTGGCGTGGAGCTGATGTTCGACGAAAGCCGAGTTTCACTCGACGAAATGTCTCTTTTTCATTTTGCAACTCGGTTGCGGCTTTTTTCACCGACCTTTGTCTCGTGGAAGGAGATCCTTCACCGGCCTTGCCGGTTCAGGATGACACAATTGTCATTCTGAGCGAAGCGAAGAATCTATAATGTCCAAAAATGTCATTCTGAGCGCAGCGAAGAATCTAAAAGAATCTAAAAGTAAAGAAATATGGAAAAAGAGAACAAAGAGAGACTGGTCAAGATCATCGCGAGCGCCGCGCTGCTGGTGGTGGCCGTCGTGGTGAGCAAAGTCACGAACCTCAAGATGTGGCAGGAACTGCTCCTGTTCCTGGTTCCCTACCTCATCGCCGGCGGCGAGACACTCAAGGAAGCGGCTGAGAAATTGCTCGAGGGAGAACTCCTGGACGAGGATTTCCTAATGAGCGTCGCGACTCTCGGAGCCCTGGCGATCGGCTTTATTCCCGGAGCCGAAAGCCAGTTCCCGGAAGCGGTATTCGTCATGCTGTTCTTCCAGATCGGAGAGTTTTTCGAAGATATGGCCGAAGACAAAAGCAGGGATTCCATCACGGAACTCATGGACATCAGGCCTGACACCGCCTCGGTCGAGAGAGGCGGAGCCACGATCGTCGTCAACCCCTCGGAAATCACTGTGGGAGAGACCATTGTGATCAAACCCGGGGAGAAGGTTCCTCTTGACGGTGTTGTTATTGAAGGATCCTCCAGCCTGGACACAGTCGCGCTGACGGGTGAAAGCGTACCCAGAGGAATCTCCGTCGGGGACAATATTCTTTCAGGATGCGTCAATCTCAGCGGAGTCCTCCGAGCCAGGGTTACCAAACCATTCACGGAGTCAACTGCCTCGAAGATTCTCGAGCTGGTCGAAAACGCCTCGGAGAACAAGTCGAAGAGCGAGAGCTTCATCACCAGGTTCGCCAAGGTATATACCCCGATCGTTGTCGTTCTGGCCGTCCTTCTGGCCTTCCTGCCTCCCCTCCTGTCCGGAAACTTCAGCGCCGAGTTCGCCAAATGGCTCTACAGGGCGCTCACATTCCTGATTGTCTCCTGCCCCTGCGCCCTGGTCATATCCATTCCGCTCGCCTTTTTCGGAGGCATCGGAGGAGCCGCACGCAAAGGAATATTGGTAAAAGGATCAAATTATCTTGAGGCCCTGGCCAGGCTCGGCACCGTGGTCTTCGACAAGACCGGGACCCTGACCGAAGGTGTCTTCGAGGTAACGGCCGTCCACCCCGAGACAATCGACGAGAAGGAGCTTCTCCATCTGGCGGCCCACGTGGAGAGGTATTCCACCCATCCGGTGGCGGTTTCACTGAGACAGGCTTATCCCGATGAAGCGGACAGTTGCTCCGTGGAGGACGTTGAAGAAGTAGCCGGTCAAGGTGTCAAGGCCAAAGTCAACGGGAAGACGGTGTGCGTCGGCAACAGCAAGATGATGGAGGCGATCGGAGTCCCGTGGAAGGACTGCGAGAAAAAAGGCACCATCGTCCACGTCAGTTTGGATGGTGAATATGTTGGGCATATCGTGGTGTCGGACAGGATCAAGGCCGACGCGGCAGAAGCTTTGAAGGCTCTTAAGGAGAATGGCGTCGCCAAGACCGTGATGCTGACCGGGGACAAGGCGGATGTCGCTACGGAGGTGGCCTCCGAGGTCGGTGTCGATGAGTTCAGGGCAGAGCTGCTTCCAGCGGACAAAGTTTCCGAAGTCGAGAAACTTATCGCCGGAAAGCCGGACGGCAGGAGCCTGGCTTTTGTCGGGGATGGGATCAACGACGCTCCAGTGCTGGCAAGGGCAGACGTTGGGATCGCGATGGGAGCTCTCGGATCTGACGCCGCGATCGAGGCGGCCGATGTCGTGCTGATGGATGACAAGCCCTCGAAACTGGCTACTGGTATCAAAGCCGCCCGCAAGACCCTCGGGATCGCCAGGCAAAACACCGTCTTCTCGATCGGAGTGAAAGTGCTGGTCCTGCTGCTCGCCATGTTCGGCTTGGCTACCATGTGGATGGCGGTACTCGCTGACGTGGGAGTCATGGTCCTCGCTGTCCTCAACTCCACCCGCGCCCTCAAAGCCTGATAACCTGATAATCAAATATTTCCCAAAAACGCGTAGCTTATCTGGCTACGCGTTATTTTGTAAGCTATTGATAGTAAAGCGCTTCCGAAATAGCTACTTTTTGTAGCCGACGGGATGGTTGATCAGAAGAAGATGATCTTCAGCCAGGCCGAGTTCCTCGCGGAGGACCTCCTGGTTCATTCCGGCCCTGGGGACGGTGGAAAGCCCAAGCGCCACACATGCGAGACAGATGTTCTGCGACACGTAGCCAACATCGACAGCCCCCATGACTCTCGTGTGGTCGTTTTTCCGTGAATATCTGTTCAGGTCGCAGCCGATCACAAGGAATAAAGGAGCATTGGCGACCCCGGCTTGAGGTCCGGCGACATCGGCCCGGAGATCTTTCCCGCTGACTTTCAGCAGTTTGTTCTCCTTGGCTATGTATTCATAAGCGCCGTCTTCCCGGCAGACATAAAGTCTGATTTCCTGGGTGTTCATCGCTGTGGGAGCGGTCAGCTTCCCGTCTTCCCGGTTGATCCCCTCAGCTGCCCACAGAAGGTCAGAGAGAATCTGGTCAGAAATGGGGGCCGATGAGAAACTCCTGTTTGATGCCCTGTTTTGAAGGGCTTGATAGAGAGTCATTTCAGCATTCTTCCGCGGGACGGGGAGCTGGATGTCCTGGGCAGAAGCCGAAAAGGCTGTCAGCACCAAGGCAAGCAATAAGGTTGTTCGTTTCATATTGTTTGTAAATTAAGTGATTACGCTAAAGATTTGCCGGAACACGAGGGGCATATTCCTTTAATCAGATAATTCGATGTCCAGGCGTCATAGCCCCCGGGAAGTTCAACTGGAGGAATATGAATATTCTCAAGGCAGAAAGTCCGGTGGCATTTCTCGCAATAGAAATGGACATGGGTGTCCTCGTCGTGGTCATGGTCATGACTCAGGCATAGCTCATAGCGGGTGCCTTCCATGTCTTCTATGGCATGCACGAGGTGATTGTCCCTGAAAGTCATCAAGCTGCGGAATATGCTGGACTTATCCATCGATCCTATCTCATCCTCAAGTTCAGTGAGACTGAGAGGCCTTCCCGCGTCTGATAGAGCCTCGGCCACAAGCAACCTGTTCGCGGTTACCTTGACGCCATGCTCCTCAAGAAGATGTGTTATTTCTTGTTTTGACATATTCACAAAAATAGTAAAAGGAGACGTTTTTCACAAGTCATTAACCGACAATCACATACAAAAAACGCGTAGCCTAATTAACCACGCGTTTTCCGGAAAATATTGATAATGAATATTTTATAAAACCAGATGGCCAATCGGGCCGGCCATGACGACTTACTTCTTGTCGATGGCCTGGCCGATGAAGTAGCAGCAGGCGGCGACAACCATTCCGTTGATCGAAGGGATGCCCCACTTCACGAGGTTGGCGACCACGGCGCCGAGCACGACACCAGCGATAGCTGCCCAGTTGACCTGACGAGTAGGGACATTGTCTTCCTGATACTCTTTCCTGTGGCTGAAGTAGCTGCAGATCAAGATAATACCAACGGGAGGAAGGGTGCAGTTAAGGACATTCAGCCAACCCACGAAGTTCCAGTAAAGCCAAACGGCCGTGACCGTTCCGATGATACCGGCGATCAGGACCATAGCCTTTTTGGGAAGCCCGAAGATGTTCGAGAGGCCAAGACCTGAGGTGTAGAGGGCATTGTCGTTGGTGGTCCAGATGTTCAGTCCGAGGACGAAGATCGCGATGTAGAACAGGTTGAGGTTGAGCATGACCTCGAAAATGTCGTTACCACCGGCGTAGATGCTGGAGACAGCGCCGAAGAAGAACATCAGGGAGTTGCCGATGAAGAAGGCGACCACGGTGACGATGAGGCCGATCTTCGGGGTCTTGGCGAACCTGGCGAAGTTGGGAGTAGCGGTACCTCCGGAGACAAAGCTTCCGATCACAAGGCCGGCTCCGGCGATGATGCCGAGATCCTTGGTGCCCTGAGCGAACTGGGCGATGAGGGTTGAGTCTCCCCTGTTCACAGCCATGATCATGGCCACGGTGCCGAGGATAGCGACAGCGGGAACCGCGATGTAGCTGATGATCGTGAGGCTCTTGATTCCGAAATACGCGCTGGCCGTCATGAGGATACCCGCGATGAGGACCATTACATATCCCTGCCATGGCATGAAGTCGGGAGTCACTTCGAGACCCATGATCTCCTTGGCCACAGGAATGGCGAACATGGCCAGTCCCACACCGAACCAACCGATTTGGGTGAAGCTGATCATGGCGCTCGGAAGGTAGCTGCCCTTCTCGCCGAAGCTTCTGCGGGCGAGCATGTCAAGGGTGAGGCCGCTTTCAGCGCCGATCCAGCCCAAGGCACCAGTATAAGCCCCGAGGATGAGTCCACCGAGGAGGAGTGCCCAGATGAATCCAGAGAAATCCAGTCCGGCGGCCAGTTTCTGGCCAACCCACATGGATGCGGAGAAGAAGGTGAAGCCAAGCATCACCATGAACATGCTGAGGGTGCTCTTGCGACCCGACGGCTCGACCCGTCCGTTGGTGTAGTCGATGTCGACCTTGTTGTTTTGTTTACTCATATCCCTTTAGGGTTTGTTTGATTTGTTCAAGTCGTTTTGTGGCGACGTCCTCGAGGCTCAATCCCCTGGCTTTCGCAAGGAACACCCGCTCGTCGCTGTAAAGGACACTCTGGTCTCCAAGATCAGTGAAATGGGTGACTTTCAACCAGTCCTCGTATGAGATAGGGGCCTTGTACCCGAGACGCTCCTGGGTAAGGTCCATGATGTCAACTCTTTCTGAAGCTTCAAGCACCTCTTCCCAGTAAGCCACCACTTCCTTGTAATGGTCCGGAATCTCGTAACGCCTGGCCCCTCCGTCATAAATAATGCACTTCTCGTAGAGTGAATAGCCATGGGCCACGACATATTCCCGGAACTCGGGGCTGATGATGCCGTCGCCCCAGTAGAAGTCTATGTCCGGAACCTGGAAGCCAAGACAGCCCCGATCCTGGTACACATTGAATATTCCTTCGTAAAAGAAACAGGTGAAGCCTTCGAAGCCCGGGGAAAAACTCTTGACCTTCGGGACAAGCTCCTCCATGAAATCTATCGCGTTGGAGCCTCCGATTGTGAAGAAAACGATTCGCTTGAAGGAGCCTCCGTGATCGCGGAACCAACTGATAACATGGTCCATGCACATTCCGAGCGTGGCGCCAGAGGCGATGATGTCACCCACCATGAGCACGCAGTCCTTGCATGTCCGGACCTTCTGGTAACGCACGTCAAGGCCCTTGATCACATCATTCTCGATAATTCTCTCGCAGGATAGGAAATCCATGTTCGTCACGCGGAAACCCGCCCTGAAAGCGCACTCCTCGATGGGATAGTTCAGTCCTCCGCGCAATATCGTGAGGATATTCACATTTTTGGAAAGCCCGCTGTCTGCGAGATAGAGCATGCCTCGCATCGTCGCTGGCACCATGCTCTGATAAGAGCCGAAGCCGACGACCTCGGGAGAGGCCATAAGACGCCGGGTGCCGTCGCCACTGATTATGAAATACTCGTTGGAGAGTCCCTTCTGACTCAACTTATAGACACTTTGATGCCCGGTCTTCAAAAGGACCGCATCATCCAGATTATGCTTCATTGGTGATTCCGATTAGTCCTAACCGGGTTACAAATTTAATATATAGCCGTAAAAAACACCATAGGAGACCGATCAGGTTACTAACAAAGTTATCAACCGGCACGTTTTTGATATTTTTCGTATATTAGCAGGTTCGAAATGAGTTTGGTGATGAGTGTTACGATCAAGAAAGTTACTGATAAACAAGGTCTTAAGGCTTTCGTGAGATTTCCCAACCAGCTTTATGCCGGCAACGAATATTATGTGCCCCAGATAGAATCGATGGACATGGACACCTTGTCACCCGAGAAAAACAGGGCGTTTGATGTCTGCGAAGGTGAATACTGGCTCGCAGAGGATGAGTCCGGAAAGGTTGTCGGAAGGATAGCCGGGATCATCAACCACCAATACAACAAGAAAGTCGGCCAGAAGATCTGTCGCTTCGGCTGGATTGATTTCATCCAATCCCAAGAGGTCGCCTCGGCCCTGCTTGCCAAGGTGGAGAGTTACGCCAGGGAGAAGGGCATGGATGTGGTCGAAGGACCGGTGGGGTTCCTGGAGTTCGATGTCGCCGGAGTGCTTGTCGAGGGATTCGACCAGATTCCAACCGCCTACGGCAAATACAATTATCCGTACTACGAGTCCATGATCCTTAAGGAGGGCTACACCAAATCCACCGACTTCGTGGAATACAGGATCCTCGTCCCGGACAACATCGACCGCTTCATCCGTTTCGCGGACATGGTCGGGGAACGCTACGATCTGAGGGAAGGTACTTTCAGGAACAAGAAAGAGCTTATCCGGAAATACGCGGACGGGATATTCAGCGTGATGAACGCCTGCTACGCTCCGCTTCACGGTTTTTCGGAGCTGTCTCCTGCCCAGTGCGAAGATCTCAAGGACCAGTTCCTGCCTAACCTGCAACTCGACTTCATCTCCGTCGTCGTCAACAAGGACGACAAGGTCGTGGGGTTCGGGATCACTCTCCCCTCCCTGTCACTTGCCCTGCGGAAAGCCAGAGGAAGCTTGTTCCCTTTCGGTTTCATACACATTCTCAAAGCACTCAAGAAAAACGACACGATCGATGCCCTGCTCATCGCCATTCTTCCGGAATATCAGGACAAGGGCGTCAACGCCATGATAATCTCAAAGATCGGGCAGGGAATGCAAAAACATGGGATCAAATACGTGGAAAGCACCCGTGAGCTCGAGGACAACCACGGTGTCCAGAATATTTGGGGACGCTTCGAGCATCACCTCCACAAACGTGCCCGTGTGTACATCAAACATCTGTAAACCATTTAATTGAGACAAGAGTCATGAATGATAAACACGCAGTGAGGATCCAGAATTCAATCCTCAACGGAGTCGAAAAAAAAGCCCTTGTCTGGCTGGCTGAAAGACAACCCTCCTGGGTTGTGTCAGATCTCCTGACAATAGTCGGCCTCATCGGAGCCGCCATGATAGCGACGGGATTCATCCTGTGCGGGCACAACATCCACTGGTTATGGCTGAGCATAGCGGGATTCGTCGTGAACTGGTACGGAGACTCCCTTGACGGAACAATAGCCCGGGTCAGGAATACCCAGAGGCCGATCTACGGCTACTATCTCGACCACACAGTCGACGTGATCAATGAGACCATGATGTTCATCGGCGTCGGCCTGTCCCCTCTCATGCGACTCGACATTGCCCTTCTGATTTTCATCGCGTACCTGTGCCTCACACTGAATGTCAGCATAAACGCCCACCTCAAAAGTGAGTTCAAGCTGACTTACGGGAAACTTGGACCGACGGAGTTCCGGGTTATCGCGTGCATTCTGATCATGCTGATCATATTCATTCCCGGCTTGAGGGAATTCCACAGCAGCGTGACCTTATTCGGCAATGAGATCGCACTGGAATCTCTGGATATTCCCGGAATTGTGATATTCATCGTGTTGATGGTCATCTACATCATCACAGTCATATCCGACGCCAGAGGTTATTCCAAGGCAGACCCTATGCCTGAATCCAAGAAGTAACAATGCCGCTCTTGCCTGTCAGCGATTTGGAGAAACTTTCCCCAGTGTTCAGGGGGAAGGCCGGGCATGCCATCCTCGAAGGGTTAAGGAAACTGTTGGGCATCAGCCAATTGTCTGACATCTATGACCGGATATCGGGCTTTGAGGGTCCTGATTTCGCGTCCGCTTTGCTGGATGAGCTTGGGATAGATTTCGAGATCGGCGGGGCGGAACGGCTTGAAAGCCTTCCCGAAGGTCCCTTCATAACAATCAGCAACCACCCGTACGGAGGGTTGGATGGCATCATCCTCCTTGAGCTCATCGGACACAGGCGCGAAGGTTTCAGGGTGATGGTCAACGAGTTCCTTTCATTGATCGAGCCGCTTCGTCCCAGCTGGATTATAGTCAACCCAAAGAATAACGACTCCAACGAGGTCACTGGCAAGAATATCCAAGGGGTAAGGGAGGTTCTTTCCAATCTCAAGAACGGTCATCCTGTGGGATTCTTCCCTTCCGGAGCCGTGTCGGATTTCAAGCTTCGGAACATGAGGATCGAGGACCGGGAATGGCAGGAGCCGCTCCTCAGGCTGATCCGGAATGCGAAGGTACCCATCGTGCCCATAAGGTTTTTTGACGGTAACTCCCCTTTCTTCTATTTTCTCGGATTGGTCAACTGGAAGATTCGCACGCTTCGTCTCCCCAGGGAACTTCTCAACAAGGGAAAGGCCAGGATCAGGGTTGGGATCGGTGATGTTTTATCCGTAGCGGAACAATCCTCCAAGGCCAGGCTCGAGGAATTCGGGATGTGGTTAAGAAATAGCGTCTATCGCATGAGAATGCCTGAAAAGTTTGAAAAATACAGTCATTTGGTACAAAAAAGTGACAAAATGACGTTTTAAGCCCATTTTAAGTAATTTTAAAAACCTTTTTTACAAAAATAATACTATATTTGCATTCCAGAAAAAGGGGTATTAGCTCAGCTGGTAGAGCGCCAGGTTCGCAATCTGGAGGTCAGGAGTTCGATCCTCCTATGCTCCACACAACGGAGGCTGTAACCAGAAAGATTACAACCTCCCTTTTTGATAAAAGGATGATACTTATGAATAAAGTCAGAAGCAAGGTTCTTTCCTTGGCCTTATTATCTCTGACAGTCCTCACCTCCTGCGGCAATGACATCCGGCAGGCGGATGCGATTGTTACTCCCGATGGCAACGCTACCGGTGTCGTTTTGGAGTATAAGGCTCCGGTCGACGACGACACTGTCAACAAAGAAACCTTCTCAGTGGAAGGAATGACCATCTCAAGCGTTTTTGTCTCCGACGTGAATATATTCAAAGGAGAGAGCGGAGAAGGCTCCGGGGACGGAGGCCGTTACGTGGTTATTCTCCTGAAGCCTGGAAGGCCTGCCGGTGACTCGGTTCCTGTCACCATCAATCCAGGAGCCCCCAAAGTGACTCTTTCGGTCAGGCAGGTCTCCCCTGTCAAGACTCTCTCGGGCAAGGTCATCAATGCCTGGAAAAAGGCAATCGAGACAGAGGAGTCGCATATTGTCGCCAGATAACGAAAAAAACCATTAACGCACATCAATCAAACACCATTTTTTATTAATCACAGTATTTAACAAATCTTTTATGAAAAGCAGCAAAGCTATCTTGAAAGTACGCTCCTTGCTTGTTGTCCTGGCGATGTTCGTCGGGGCTTCCGCGTTCGCCCAGAACGTGGCCAGGGGCGTTATCAAAGGCGATGACGGCGAGCCTGTCATCGGAGCTTCCGTGATCATCGAAGGTACCTCTACAGGTGCTGTTACAGATGCCAACGGAGCCTTCTCCCTCCCGGGAGTCAAGAATGGCCAGAAGCTGAAGATTGACTGCCTCGGCTATGTCAGCCAGACCGTTACCTTCAACGGACAGCCTATCAATGTCACCCTCGCCCAGGATGCCACCATGCTTGACGACGTCGTCGTCACGGCCCTGGGTATGAAGCGTTCCACAAAGGCTCTCGGTTACGCTATGACCGAGATCAAGAGCGACGAGCTCAGCCCGAACCTCATCAACCCGATCTCCTCCCTCCAGGGTAAGGCGGCCGGTGTCGAGATCAACCTCTCCGATGGTGGTATGTTCGGTCACAACAAGATCCTTATCCGTGGAGCTTCAACACTGGGAAACAACAACCAGCCTATCTTCGTGGTCGACGGAATCATCCTCGACAACGAGACCTGGGATTCCAGCGCTGATTACAGCACGGATAACCTCGACTACGGTAACCAGCTGAAGAACCTGAACCCTGATGACTTCGAGTCCATCTCGATTCTTAAGGGTGCCGCGGCTACAGCGCTTTACGGTTCCCGTGGTATGAATGGTGCCATCATCATCACGACCAAGAGCGGCCGCGGCCAGAGGGGCCTCGGAGTTTCCTTCACCCAGACATTCGGTATCGACCAGGTCACGACCCAGCCGGAATTCCAGAACGTCTTCATGGAGGGTTTGTTCTCTGGTTATGGCCTTTCCATGGAGTGCGCCTCCCGTTATGATGTCCACCACATGAACATCTGGGCTGACGGAACGACCGACGTGCCTTCCCTCAAGAAGATGAACTCCCCTTACGGTGTGAACGGAACCTCTTTCGGTAACCGTTTCGACGAGTACAAGGAAATCGAGTGGTACGACGGAACCCGCATCCCCTCAAAGGCCAACGAGAACAACTTCCGCGACGCCTACAACCTTGGTTTCAACACCAACACCAACGTGACCCTCTCCGGTGGCAACGACCGTAGCTCGATCTACGCTTCCATTTCCGAGAAGTACGCCACGGGTACCCTTCCGAACAACAGCTTCAGCCGTTTCAACACGCTGATCAAAGCCTCCCACAAGATCAATGACGCTATCGAGGTCGAGGCCTCCACTACCATCACGAACTCCAGCCCTCGCAACGCCCAGCCTAACATCGGTTGGTACTTCATGGACGGTACCTGGGATCGTACCTACGATGCCAAGTACTATCGTGACAAGTATAAGGGTGATCACGGCGGACTCGCCAGCCTGTCCTATGGTGACAAGTACGGCGCTGTCCCCGGAAGAAGCATCTGGTGGGGAATCTGGGAGAACAGCACGATCCAGAAGGAGACCGTCGTCCGCCCGAACCTCAAGATGACAGTCCAGTTCACTCCTTGGATGAAGTGGGTCACCGACGGTAGCTTCAACTACTACTACACCCGCCGCGAGACCAAGGCCAAGGACTCCGGTTACGCCAACAACACCGGCGGCGGCTCCTATGCCCTTAGCATGGACACCCAGGAGCAGACGAACCTGAACACCAACCTCATCTTCGACTTCAACGTCGGTGAGGATTGGAGACTCGGCGGCTTCCTCCGCGGTGAGTACTTCAACAACTACGAGTTCGCGACAGCGGCCTCCACCAACGGTGGTCTCATTGTCCCTAACCAGTTCTACATCAACAACTCCCGTGACAAGGTCAACGGATCCGGCTCCATCAGCGGGACCAAGACCATCCTCTCCGCCGTTGGCCAGTTCACCGCCTCCTGGAGAGAGCAGCTGTTCCTTGAGGTCACCGGCCGTAACGACTGGAGCTCCTCTCTTGTCTACGCCGACGGTCACGGAAACTACTCCTACTTCTACCCGTCGTTCAGCGCCTCCTGGCTTGTCCACGAGACCTTCGAAATGCCGAAGCCTATCTCCTTCTGGAAACTGCGCGCTTCGATCGCCCAGGTCGGTAATGACACTGATCCGTACTCGATCAACACCGCCTACAGCACCAGCCAGGTCAACCACGACAACACATCCTCCTACTACATGAATATCCCCGGTTCCGTCAAGGACTTCAACCTCAAGCCTGAGCGCAAGACCTCCTGGGAGCTCGGAACTGACTACAGGATGTTCGACAACAGGGTGGGAATGGACTTCACCTTCTACAAAGAGAACACCCGCGACCAGATCATGAGCGTCAGCGTTCCCGCCGCATCCGGTGTGGGCAGCGCCCTGATCAACGCCGGTAACATCCAGAACAGCGGTATCGAGCTCGCTATCAACACGACTCCGATCGAGACCAAGAACTTCGGATGGGACCTCAACTTCACCTGGACCAAGAACTGGTCCAAGATCATCGAGCTTTCTGACCTCGTGGCCAGCTACATCAAGCTCCAGGGTGATCCCGACTACGGTAGCTACCGTATCGGTTCCGTCGCCAAGGTCGGCGGCACCTACGGTGTACTGATGTCCGACAAGATGCCTCTTAAGGATTACACCCGTGACGAGGAAGGCAACATCACCGGCGGCTCCGGCCTGCCTGTGTTCGGTTCCTACAACAGGAACTACGGTACCGCCTACTACCGCAGGAACGGTGTCGTCGAAGAGGTTGGTAACATGGTTCCTGACTTCCTCGGATCCGTCAACACTTCCATCCGCTTCAAGAGACTCAGCCTCCGCGCCTCCTTCGATGGCCGCTTCGGTGGTTATGTCGCTTCCTGGATGACCCACTACGGTACTGCCTACGGTTACCTCGCCACTTCCCTTGAGAACGCTGACGCCGCCCACGGTGGAGTCTCCTATGTTTCCCGCTGGGATGGCCTGTCCTACGACGACGGTATCATTCCCGAGGGTATCTTCCTCACCGGCACCAAGATCAACCAGCCTCAGGGCGATCCCTACATCGTCTCCTCCGGTCCTACCAGCCCTAACGGCGAGACCTACAAGGAGCTCTACGACAAGGGTGTCGTTGATCCTAGCCACGCATCTTCCTGGACCTACTTCAACAACAGCTGGGGCAATGGTGTCATCAATGACAAGTGGTTCCGCAAGCTCAACTACATCTGCTTCCGCGACCTCTCCCTGTCTTACATGATTCCTGACAAGGCCGCCCGCGCGATCGGCGCCCAGAGCGTCAGCCTCCTCGCGAATGTCCACAACCTCGGTTACATCGTCAACTCGCTTGCCAATAACGAGAACCCTGAGGCCGTCCGTGGTACCCGCACTGCTGAGTTCCGTCTGAAGTCCGCCGAAGGCGTGACCACCTACTACACATTCACAGTCAATGTCAGATTCTAATACTTAAAGCGTGAATGAAAATGAAAGCTAACAAAATACTTCTTACACTGGTAAGCGTCTGCGTTCTTGGACTCACCTCCTGCCGCGACCAGTTCGCCGAGATGAACCAGAGCCCGAGCGACGTCACAACCGCTGAGCCCTCGTTCATGCTGACAAGGTGCGAGCTGTCGTTCCAGATGAACGACTACCTCTACTGGTTCTACAACCAGCTTCTCTACTCCAACTGGAGCCAGTTGGGCTCGAGCGGAACATTCTCCGAGGGAACCTTCGGACAGGGAACCGCCATCATGACCCAGAACAACTACATCACGATGCTCAACTTCCGCAATGACATCAACGACTACATTGAGAAGTTCGAACATCCCGAGCTGAAAGCCTACTCCGCGATGTGCGGTGTGCTCGCCGTTTTCGGTGGAATCTTCTCCTCCGACATCAATGGCGACATCCAGTACACCGAGGCCAGCATGTACAAGTACGGCGGCACCCTCACTCCGGCCTACGACAAGGTAGAAAACCTCTACGATGTCTGGGTGAATGAGCTTGACGGCTACATCGCCACCTTCCAGGACAACACCCAGAGCGTCATCGCGAAGCAGGACCTCTTCTTCAACGGTGACCTCGCCAAGTGGGCCAAGCTCGCGAACACGATCAAACTTAAGATCGCCGTCCGCCTGTACAACAACAATCCCGACAAGGCAAAGCAGATCGCCCAGGCCGTCGTGAGCAACTCAGCAGGTTACATCGACAGCATCGATGACGCCTTCATGTTCCACAAGGCTGACGCAAGCACCGGCGGTGATGACGCCTACGGTATCGGCGACTTGAACATCGAGAACTTCTGGGGAGGATCCAGCGCCAACGTAATCAACTACATGCTCGCCTCCAGGGATCCCCGCGTCCGTTTCTTCTACAGGAAGAACGCCTACAACTCCAAGATCGTCCAGTGCTTCATCGACAATGAGAAGTACGAAGACCTGCCTCCATTTATCAAGGAAGCGGCCGTTCTTGACGAGAATGGCAACTTCAAAGAGTGGGGCGGCATGGGAGAGCCTTGGATCCGTTACTATGGACACCCGATAGTGTTCAGCGGCTCTGACGAGTACAATAAACTTGTCGGTGTGTATTACGATACCGGAGACCGCTACACCATCCAGATCGGTGACGCCAGCAAGAGCTACAGCATGTATTCCTCACTCAACGGTGAGATGCTGCTCGGCAGGGTCGACTATTCAGTTCCTACCGAACCCGGCGGAGCCGTGATCCAGGACACCGAGGATGTCGTTTGGTGGCAGCTTGTCATGGGTGCTGGTGAGACCAACCTCTACCTCGCTGAGCTCGCCCAGCTGGGCGCCTCACTGCCCAAGTCCGCTGAGGACTACTACAACCGCGGTGTTGAACTCTCCGTCAAGGAGTGGGACACTATCGCCGCCAAGAACAAGATCCCTTACTACTCGTCAACTTACAACTACGATCCTCACGAGGCTACTATCGGCCTGAAGGATGGTGAGATCGAGGCCATGCTTGCTACCGACGCCGTGAAGTTCACCGGTTCCAACTCCGAGAAGCTCGAGAAGATCTATCTCCAGCAGCTCATGAACTTCACCCTCATGCCTGACGACCAGTTCGTTACCGCTCGTCGTTCCGGTTATCCGAAGATCGGTTCCAAGCTCCTCCCGTTCGTCAAGTTTGACGAGATCGAGCTGACTGCCATCCCACGCCGCTTCTCCTTCCCTTGGCCTCTGCCGACCGATGTCATGTATGACATCCGCACTGCCAACCTCCAGGAGCAGGGCTTCACCCCGGGAACCAACCAGTCTGGAAACGGCTTCCCTACCACCACCGTGCTCAACACCGAGCGCCTGTGGCAGGACAAGAACGCTCCTCAGTGGGGTAGCGCTCAGTAGTCTGATTTCCGAGATATCCAAGAGTGGCGCATTTTTTGCGCCACTCTTTTTTTGTTGTATATTCAAAGAGTATGAGAAAAATATTCATCTTGGCAGCCGGACTTCTGGCGCTCGCTTTTTCCGCCTCCGCCCAGCAGAGGATGTATCTTTTCCCCGATTTCACGGATGCGAGCGTACGCTTTATAGGAAACACCCGTCTGGAGAAACTGCGCCTTAATTTCGACATGTTTTCCCAAAAGCTTCTCTACCTCGACGGTGAGACTTTGATGGAGATCACCAATATGCCGATGATCCAGACCGTGGTCACCGGGGATCGCCAATTCATGATGCGGGAAGGCATGCTTTGCGAAGTCATCAATGTCCAGGACATGCAGGTACTTGTCAACTGGAGGGTGAAGAAAGTCAACGTCGGGTCGAGAGGTGCCCTTGGCTACACGACTCAGGCGAAAGTGGAGGTCCTCCGCTCGTTTGAGTTCGACACGCCGTACACAATCACCGACTTCCGCAGGCCGACGGAGCAGGATGTCCATTCCCTTGAGGTCTGGAGGCAGAAGAATGAGAACACGTATTTCCTTAATATAGGGGGCGACGTCAAGAAAGTCCAGTACTTGAAGGATCTCTACAAGGCCTATCCGGAGCATGCCCAGGCGCTGAAATCATTCGCCAAGGCCAATAAGCTCAAGATGCAGAACGCTGAAGACGCCTTCAAGATGTTTCAATATCTCAACACATTGAGAACTAGATAGTTCCTAAATATTCCAGAATATAAAAAAGGAGTGGCCCGAACCGGGTCACTCCTTTTGGTTTATACAGCGCTAAGACTACTGGGCGCTTCCCCACTGGGGAGCGTTCTTGTCTTGCCACAGACGCTCGGTGTTGAGAACTGTAGAGTTGGTAAATCCCATACCGGACTGAGATGTTCCGGGGGTGAATCCCTGGCTCTGCAGGTTCGCGAGACGGATGTCGTGCATGACGTCAGTGATAAGAGGGTTGGCGAACTCGAAGCGGCGAGGAATACCGGCCAGCTCGATCTCCTTGAACTTGACGAACGGGAGGAGCTTGGAACCGATCTTCGGATAACCGGAACGGCGCGCGGTGACGAACTGGTCGTTCGGCATCAGGGAGAAGTTCATGAGCTGCTGGAGATAAATCTTCTCAAGCTTCTCGGAGTTGGATCCGGTGAACTTCACGGCGTCGGTGGCGAGCATAGTCGCGATCTCACCGTCCTTAAGCTCAATGCTAGCCTCATCTTCGGCGTATGCGTGACCAGCCACCCATTCCTGACCATAGTAAGGGATCTTGTTCTTGCCGGCGACGAAGTCCCACTCCTGGACGGAGAGTTCAACACCGCGGTTGTAGTAATCCTCAGCGGACTTGGGCAGTGAGGCGCCCAGTTGGGCGAGCTCGGCGAGGTAGAGGTTGGTCTCACCCGCACCAATATAAAGGCCCCACCATGGAACGTCCTCGTTATCCTGGATAACTGGTCCTCCAGGAACGGTCGGGATGCTGAAATCAACACGTCCCCTGATCATCTCCTCCTGGAAATTTGAATACAATCCGTAGCTCTTTGTGGACTCACCGACCTTCACAGTGTAACGGTCAGCGTAGTCAAAGTACTCGCCAACAAGGGCTTTGTACTCATCGGAAGTACGGAACACGATAGGATAGCCGAAGTAGCGGACCCAAGGCTCGCCAGGTCCACCCCACTCCTTGAAATTGCCATCCTCGTCCAGAACCGCGAGATCCTTGACATATCCGGGCAGGTCCTCGTACTTCTCGTTGTCGATGAAGCACTGGACGATCTTGGAGTTGTAGGAGTTCTTGGTGTAGAAGAAGCGGAGACGGGGATCCCTGGAGGCGATCATGTAGTTGATCACATTGCCGCTTGAGGAACCCATATATCCGGAAAGTGAGTTGCCGGTCTGGTAAGCGAGATCGCCACCGGTGTCTGTGTCTGCCTTATGGAAGATGAGAGCGTCTTCACGACTGTCAATGTAGCCGGCGGAGTTGCCCACAACAGCCTGGGCGATCTGTTTCGCCTTGTCAGGATTGTTGTTGTACAGACGAACGGCGACCTTGAGTTTGATCGTGTTGGCGAGCCTGGCCCACTTGGCAAGGTCTCCCTTGTAGATGAGATCCTGTCTCGAGACCACAACCTGGCTCTGGTCCTGGAAGGTCGCGATGTAGGCGTCGAGATCATCAATAAGAGTGTTGTAGAGGCTCTCGACAGTGTCATAAGCGGGGGTAAGAGTGCCGCCGAACTTGTACTTGCAAGCCTCGGTGTACTGGATGTCACCCATGATGTCGCTGCAGTAAATAGCCTGGAATGCGGCAAGGGTTCCGCACATGGCGGAGTAGGCTTTCATCTCAGGATGGTCATACGCTTCGATATAGTTGTCAATATCGTTGCGGTAGTTGAGCATCGTGATGTAGTTGCTCTGCCAGTTGACCGCGGTACCTACAGCGAAAGACTCCTCGGTGTAAGAGCCTGAGGCTCCCATCTGGCTCCATCTGTTGTAGAGAGCTTGGTTGTAGAACCAGTAGGTGTAGTCGTTGAACTCGAAAAGAAGCTCGCAACGGGTCAGCATGTATGAGGGATCCGGGTTGGTGACGTCAGAAGGACTCTGGTTCAACTCGGCGAATTGCTCACGGCAGGATGAAAGTCCTAAAACGCAGATTGCGGTAAGAATAAGGAAAAATTTATTCGTTTTCATTTTCATTCACGTTTTAAGAATTAGAATCTGACGTTGAGAGTCAAGGTGTAATATGTCGTCACACCCTGCATATTACGAAGACGGAACTCGGAAGCGCGGGTACCACGGACAGACTCGGGATTCTCCTTGTTAGGCATGGAGTTGAGGATGTAACCGAGGTTGTGGGCGTTGGCCTGGACACTGGCTGACTGGGCTCCGATGAAGCGCGCGGCCTTCTCAGGGATTGAGTACGCGATGGAGAGGTCACGGAAGCAGATGTAATTCAACTTCTTGTACCAGGTGTCGTCGACGATACCCTGACCCCAGCTATGTGTATAATAGGTGAAAGCCGAGGCGTGTGAAGGATCGATGACATTCTTGTCGATCAGCTCCTGGTAGGTCTCGCCGTTGGGGCTTGTGGGACCGGAAGTGACTGTGTATGCGGCAGCGCCGTTGGGCTGAGGAATAGAAGTTCCAGTGAGGAAGATACCCTCAGGAATGATACCGTCGTCGTAGGACAGGCCATCCCAGCGGGAAACGTAGGAGACTCCGCCGTGGGCGGCGTCAGCACCGCGCAGAGAGGTGGCGAGGTATCCGTAGGCTGTTCCGTAGTGGGAGCCGTAGGAGGCCACATAGCCGCCGAAACGAGCGTCGAAGGAGGCGCGGAGGCTGAGTCTCTTGTAGCGGATTGTCGTGTTGGCTGATCCGAGGAAGTCAGGAACGGCATTTCCGACCTCTTCGACCTTGCCGGCGCGGCGATAGTAAGTTGTGCCGGTACCTGAAGAGAAGCCGGCGAACACGGGCAGGCCGGAGCCGCTGGTGATGTTACCATCCTCGTCGTAGGTGTAGTCCTTCATGGGCATCTTGTCGGACATCAGGAGACCATAGGTGCCGCCGACCTTGGCGACGGAACCGATACGGTAGTTACCATAGTCGGCGTTACCCTGCAGGGCGATGTAGCTGGCCACGAGGTCAGAAAGCTCGACGATCTTGGACCAGTTCTTTGTCCATGTGAAGTTCACATCCCAAGAGAAATCCTTAGTGTCGATCGGCATCGTGTTGATCGCGAGCTCGATACCACTGTTCTGGATGTTACCGGCGTTGATCAGGGCGCTGCTCACACCAGAGGCGCTGGGGACGCTGACGCTCATGATCTGGTCGCGGGTGTTCTCCTTATAGAAGGTGAAGTCCATTCCAACCCTGTTGTTGAACATCCTGTAGTCAGTTCCGAGCTCCCAGGAGGTCTTGCGCTCAGGCTTGAGGTTGAAGTCCTTGACGGAACTGGGGATTGTCATGTAATAGGCCGAGTTACCGTCATTCTTGACCTGAGTCACGGAATAGGCGCTGTTGATGTAGTACGGATCGGTGTCGTTACCGACCTGGGCGATCGAGGCGCGCAGTTTCCAGAAGGAGATAGGCTTCGGCAATTCGAAGGTCTCGTGGACAAGCCATGAGGCGCTGAAGGAAGGATAGAAGTAAGAGTAGTTACCATGCTTGTCAGCATAGATAAGAGAGGAGCTCCAGTCGTTACGGCCGGTGACCTCAAGGAATAACTGCTCTCTCCAGGCCGCTGTGAACTGACCCACGGCGGAAAGCATCGTCTTTGTGCCGCTGACGGATCCGGCTCCGTTAACCGTGTTGCGGGAGTTGCTGATGTAGTACAGCAGGGGCACGATCAGACCACCATTGGTGGAAGCCGATGTGGCGAAATTGTAGTTGTTGTAGTACTCACCGCGGAGGAAGCCGCCGAGTCTCCAGCTCTCACCGGCGTTGAAGTCGAAGATGAAGTTGGTGTTGAGGTTGGTCTGCTCCTGAGTGTTCTGGCTGAGGCTGTAAGATCCGCCGCCGGAATTGTTGGCGTAGCCTGAATCCTTGCCCTTGCTCTCACGGCGGGTGTAGTAGTAGTTAAGGCTACCGTCAGTGACCCACTTCAGCCAAGGGGCGAACTGGACTGTCACCTTGACGTTGGGACGAACGACTGTCTCCTTCTGGATCGTGCTGTTCTCCCAGATTCCCCACCAGATGTCTCTTCCGGGAATAGAGCCCCATTCGTCACCGTAGGACAGGCTGGCGAGTCCGCCGTGGTCGCCCTTGTACTTGTCGCGGAAATACTTCGCATCATAGGTACGATCCCAAGTACCGTCGATGAAGTACTCACCGATGTTGGGCTGGGCGTTGCGGGGGCTGGAGTTAGCCAGAGTCATGGAAGCCTCGACCTCGATAGCGTCATTGAGTTTGTGGGAGGCCTTGATGAGGGTGCTGAAACGGTTGAAACTGTTGTTTGGAAGAGTACCCGTGGCATACTTCTCGGAAATGGAGGCGTAGATCGAGCTGCGCTCGTTGCCACCGGAGAGAGTCACGTTGGTGTTGGTGTTGAAACCGAGGTTGTAGGCATCGCGGAAGTTATACTCCTTGGCCTTTGAAGGGATGAACTTCTTGTCGAACCACTCGATCTGCTCATACTCGTCAAAGCGGTTACCGAAAGAAAGTCCGGTCGCGCCGATCTCATTCGCGAGCTTGTACAGGGAAGGAACATTAGTCGTGCCATCCGCCCAGACATTCATGTGGTGGATGTCATAATCAGAAGCGCAACCGAAATAGGCACCATAGCCACTGAAGTAACCCTCCATGAACACGTTCTGGAAAGTAGGCTGGCTGGTGACCTGATCGATTCCGAGGGTCTGGGTGAAGGAAACTCCGAGGCCCTTCTGGCCGCGGCCGCTCTTCGTCGTGATGATGATGGCACCATTCAGACCGCGGGAACCGTAAAGCGCCGTAGCAGCGGCACCCTTAAGGACCGAGACAGACTCGAAGTCGTCAGGGTTCAGGTTCTTCAAGCCGTTACCGTAGTCGTAGTTGTTACCACCCCAGTCAGCGCTCTCATCCCAAGTCTCGTTGTCGAGGATGACTCCGTCGACCACGAAGATAGGCTGGTTGTTGGCTCCGAGGGTGGAGGCACCACGGATAAGGATCTTGTTGTGACCGAACATACCACCGTCGGAGGCGTTGATCTCGACACCGGCGACCTTACCCTGAAGGGCGGAGATCGGGCTGATCAGGTTCGGGTTCAAGTCTTCACCCTTGATCTCGGTCATAGCGTAACCGAGGGCCTTGGTGGAACGCTTCATACCAAGAGCCGTGACGACAACGTCATCAAGCACGGTAGCGTCCTGCGCGAGGGTGATGTTGATGGGCTGGCCATTGAAAGTGACGGTCTGGCTGACATAGCCGAGGCAGTCAATCTTCAGTTTCTGGCCATTCCTGACTCCCGGGAGGGAGAAGGCTCCGTTAACATCCGTCACGGCACCCGTCGAGGTGCCCTCGATGATCACGGAAGCTCCGATGACAGGCTCGCCGTCATCGCCTTTGATGACGCCCCTCGCCACATTCTGGGCGAACGCTGAAACCCCGACGAACATCGCCAGGACAACCAGCAAGGAACGCATCGCTGCAATAGCTTTTTTGTGTTTCATAAACTGGACTTTGTTAAACTAATTACTGTGTTTGGTAATAAGAAGCGGAATTATCCCTTTTAGTGTTGTAAGAATTCTGGACTTTTAGGGTATATAGTCATAGATTTAGGTTAAAAGGACTTAAACTATGACTATTTTTGATTTCCATAAGAGGTTCCCCACAGAGAAGTCAGCCATAGACTTCATCATCAAAGTTAAATACAACGGCACTTATGTGTGTCCTTTCTGCGGTTGTGTTCACAATATCTACCGTGACAATACTAACAACGGCAAGGATTTGTATTGTAATAACTGCAAATCCCATTTCTCCGTTCTTACTGGAACCATCTTTGAAAATACCCATCTTGACATTCGTATGTGGCTTTATGCCATGAACCTTGTCATGGTAGCGAAGAAAGGTATCTCCGCTTGTCAGTTGCAGAGGGAACTTGGTATGAAATCCTATAAGGGTGCTTGGAGAATGCTTCACCTTATCCGTGAGATTATGGGTAAGGAAGAGTACAAGGATTGCTTTGAAGCCATCGTGGAGGTGGATGAAACATATGTAGGTGGCAAACCTCGCAAGGAGAATGTTCACAATGAGAGGGAAACCAATGAGAAGTTCAACAAGAGGGGAAGGGGTTCATCTTCCAAAACACCTATAATCGGAGTGAAGGAAAGGAGTAGCGGTAGGGTGCATTGCGTTGTGGCTACCGCCAATGCCAATGGACAGAAACTAATAGGCAAGCAGTTATTGAAAGTGCTGAACGATGCTTGCAAGGAAGGCACTACGGTTATGACTGACCAGTACAGTGGCTACAATGTCATTGACGAAGGCAGGGTTGAGAATACCAAGAATTTCATTCGTATCATGGTGAACCATGAGGTTGAATTCTCAAAGGGTGACGGAAAGCACACCAACGGTATTGAATCCTTTTGGGCAATCGTCAAGAGGGGCGTGTATGGCATCTATCACCATGTTTCCGTCAAGCACATGCAGACTTATATGGATGAGTTCTGCTTCCGAATGAACCACCGCAAGGTTGAGGATGGGTTCGCAAATCTTGTGAAATTGTCAGTTGCAGTATAAAAGGAAAACCCCATATTATATAGGGCAAGAATATGCCCGCCAATAACATAGAGTTTATGCAAATATACTATAAATATTTCGGATTTCAAAAAAAAATGAAACTATTTATATATAAAATGCAAATATATGATTAAACCTTCGGACGCAATTTCAATTATAGCAAAACGGCTTAAAACGCTTATAGATACTAATCAATTAGATGCTACATACGAAGAAAGCGACTCAACGCTTTCTGTTTACATTGATGATATAAAGTTGGGGCGAATACCGCTTTTGACATTAAGGCTTTCTGACCATAATGTCAATATGCATTATTTCTATCACAACAGACCAACAAATCCATCTCAAACAACAAACTTAAGCATAGAGTTTTACAAACCAAAGCACAAGGATGGTAAACGGGTTAGAAATAGGGTCGGACGAAATGTGGTAGTTGGCAATAGAAGCCATGCTATACCATTTGACATAGAATATTATTCATACCCTTCCGACAAACTTGACACACCTGACATTGAACCAATCTATCAACAAATACTTAACTATGTGAAAGGGAGAGGATATAAAGACCCCTTTATCGGAACAGAAAAGGAGGCGAAAACCGATATCGTTTCTGCTAACTTCATCATCAAAGACCCTCGCAACGATATTCCACAGAATATTAGTGGGGATGATATTGCTGTTCCTGCAACATCAGCAAATTATGGTACAGACTATGTATCAGAGTCCAAACGAACAATCCGACTTAACGAATCTGATTTAAGAATGATTGTTAAAGAATGTATTAGAAGGGTACTTGAAACATCTGCTGACAACGGAGTAAAGGTTTATAAGAAAACAGTTGTTGATAACAAAGGAGAAGCATGGCCTAGCAATATGTCAGACCAAGATATAGAAATACAAAACGATTTCTTAAAGAAAAATCGTATTACCGATTCTTCTCAGCTGACAACTGCCTGGTTAGATTGTTTAAGGCGCGAACTGTGTTAATGTAATATGCATTATCTATACAT
>JAEEGL015469905.1_pt1 | contig 87194 bp, 69 predicted proteins | sample 9134231 | NCBI WGS metagenome assembly JAEEGL01 (sample SAMN16246548, study PRJNA631951) | gut metagenome | biome: gut microbiome; feature: rumen; material: fiber-attached | host: Bos | place: Iran: Karaj | collected 2018-10 | reverse complement strand
TCCCTCGCAAAACGAGGGAGTCGGAGGGAGTGAGAGATTACCACTGCGAACACCACATTCTGCTCTCTAGTAAGTTATTGATTTATAGGGCATACTAACTCCCCCTCTAAGTTAGAGGGGGAAGGGGGAGTGTGTTATTGGGGGATTGCGAAAATAATGCGGAAAGGACGAAAATGATGCGAAAACATCCGAGAATATGAACTCCTTCTCTCCTTAACTCCTTAGAATTATTTGATTGCGGAAGGCCCGACAAAAAATATTCTCTGGGGAGAATTTGCGGGCTCGGAGGCCCGCGCTCCTATCATTCATCAACGCTTTTTTAATTAGGAATTGGGGTGAGATAAAAAAAAGAGTCACGGGGGGTGACTCTTTTGGGTGATTCCGTTGGGACTCGAACCCAAGACCTACTGCTTAGAAGGAATATTCCACGCATGTGTAAAACACTGAAAATCAATGTCCGTCCTATAACGTTTTTGACCTCGTTTATTATATGTTTACATTTAAACTACTTTAAAACTACTTTAAAACTACTTTAAAACCACTTCAAAAAAAACACTTCACACAAAAGAAAGCATGCTCACACCTCAGAGGCATTCATAAGTCAAATGTTTTGTTGTCAATACCGGATATCGTTGTCTTGCTTCCAAATTTTTAGACCTTTTTTACGCAAATATTTCGCAAAACATAATATTATTTCAAGATTCTTCGTTATATTTTCCGCTGAACGCGAATAATTCTTATTTTGCAATCTTTCTTTGTCTTTCTTTACAGATTACGCATGGGCAATCCTCCCTTGAATAATGTCTGATGCCAACAAGTTTTCCATTATGTTTGTCAAATCTTTTGTTTATTCTGTTCAGTAAATCAATTTCATTACACTCAAAATACCTGCGAAGAATATAGGCGCAAAGATCCGCTATCTGCACCATGTTTGTTAATTCTGAATTAACAAACAAAGGCGTCTCTATTATGTGCCGAATACTTGTCCATAGTGTTCCCCGCCTGTGAAATTGTTGCATCAATTCCGTATGGCGTTTCGCTACGGTAATGTTGTTGTCGTGAATTAAAGCTCCGTAGATACTGATTGGGTGAGGGTCGCATATTTGCATGTATTGCTCAAACCTTGATACGATTTGCTCCAAAGCCATTTCATCCACTGATAACTTCCCTATTGGATTGAAATAGGTTTTGTCTATACATTCGGCAAATATCCTTGCATATTTCCATCCTCCGATTTTATCAGCCAACTCGCGAATAAAACTAACTCGTTCATCATAAGTAAGATGAATATAAGCTTCTGTTTCATGATAATTCTTTTTGCATTGCTTATACAGATTTCTGTTATTCGAATGTTGAAGCCTATAGATTTCTGCAGATCTTTCTTGCAAAACGGCAACGCGCCGTTCTGAATAACTTAAATTATCAAACGAAGCAATGCGAGTTTGCTCCAAATACTTACGCAATATCCATGCCGTATGAATCTCTGCTCCTGATAGTCCATATTTTTTCTTGATCGACAATATTTGTTTTTCACACTTCTTCCATGCATCTATAGGAATAGCGATGCCGCAAAGGATATAATGACTGGTGTTTCCTGGAATCTCAGGCGTTCCGGATTCATCAATATAACAAAAGTACATCATAAAGGATAGGACATTAGGTGTAGATACAAAAAAAGCGACTGGTTTCAAGGTGATCCACCCATGATTGAGACGCTTGGCGACTCATCCCAGACGCATTTGCAAATATACATACTTTTATTTTTGATTCCAAATATGGAAAACAAAAAGTCTTCAAAAAATCATTTATTTAACTTTTATGTAGTTTTTCTTTACATAAAAATACGGCAGATTAATATACAACCGACAAAATTAACATCGGCCTGCCCGTCAAGGGCGGGCCTTCCTCATTTACTTCCGGCAGAGATCAAAACAGTGCCTGAAAAACACTCAGCCAAGCTCAAACACCGTCTCTGCGCCCTCGAAAACACTCCCCGACAGCGTGTAAGAGCCCACATGAAGCGCACCCTCACCGTCCAGGTGGATGTTCACGCCAACCGGCACGAGATCCAGCACGTCTATATAAGGCTCCGAGGCGTTCTCGTATGAGAGATGCAGCAGGGTCTTCCACTCGTCGCGCATACGGATATAGGCCTTCACCAGCATCTCCTTCGCATCATCGTTAGGACACACCACCACGTCGTAGTTACGGCTCACGTTGGCCTCAACCAAAGGCACCACCTGCCGATCTTTGATGTCATAGGCATAAAGCCACACCAGCGGAACTGTTCCCTTCCCCAGAAGAAAAGGATACGAACCCCATACATGGAAAAGATACCTCGCGCTGATCACGTTACTGCCAAGACGGATCCGCTCATATGGGATGTACTCTTGTGATATATCGTTTTTCATGTCACTTGATTTTAATATTGTTGTTCAGAGAGCATTTGATCAATTCATTCTTCTCCCTGTAAAAAGAATCGATCGACTCCAGAAGTTTCTTCTTGCCCGGGGACACCAGCATATTGCGCCTGTGGTGGTTGTAAAAGTACTGGAGCAAAATAATCAGGACAAGGATACCCATTACCTCACAGATAAACACGGTATCCTTTAAAATGGGCACTTGATTCCATTTCTCCACTGTCCTTATGACAGTGTCAATAACCAAACCAATAAACGCGGACAGAAAACAGCTGAACCAGTCAATATGCACCTTGTCCGGCTTCGTCAGAACAGCAAAATCCTCCTTCGACAGACCGTATTTAGCGGTGATATCCACCTCCACCATTCCCATAATCTCGTCACTAAGGAAAATACTCTCTCCCAAACGTTTGATTTTCATATATCAATATTTATATATTTTTCAACTTAGCCTCGCTCTCATCCATCACCCAGCGTCAATCCACGCCCCCTCCTTCTCCCTGGTCCCGTATGCTGCTGTATCACAGCAGCACAGAGTGAGTGGGGTGGCGCCCCTCACTTATAGCACCTCTGACACTGGGTCTTGCCGTCAGCGATGGCGTCCTTCAGCGTCACCTTCACGATCGTCTCCGAGCAGTTGCGCAGGCCGCCGCATGTCTTCGTCTTATGGTATCTCTTGGCGTAAGGACCCGTGCAAACGTAGACGTATGTATCTGCCACCTCAGTGGTGTATGAGCCGCCCAGGAGCAGCATGAGGGATAGTAGTAGGGTTTTCATAAGCATATCAGTATAATGTCTCGTATCCTTTGATTCTCATCTCCCCATCAGTATCTGGATCGTCCTCTCCTTCTCCTCCAAAAGCCGCTCAAGCAGCCTCACGCGCTCCTGAAGCAGAGAGGCGTCACCTATCGTCACGTTACCCACGTCGTTGTTGTTGCCACTCACTGCCACGCTGCCCTTGCCTGACGCAACGGCACCGCTGTCCGTCGAGTCATCAAAAAAGTAGCTGACAGGAACATGAAAGTAGGCTGCAATTCTTTCAAGCAAGTCAACTTTACAAGTCGTCCCTTCTCTATAAAGCAAATTATACATGCTTTGGTAGGTAGAACCAAATTCTTTTGCAGCGGCATATTTATCCGAACATGCCTCATACAATTCTCTTAACTTTTCTTTATTCATTTTCAAGATAACTTGTTAATTAATTATTAATATTTGTTAAATTTCACTTTAAAACAACAAGTATACTTGTTTTATTCAAGCCAACTTGTTATCTTTGCATCGAATTAATCTAAGTTTCATCGCAACTCGCAAGAGTTCAAGTTTACAAAGATAGTCATTATCAAATAAATAAAGAAAAAATAATCATGGAAAAAAACACCTTCCGCGTCATACGCCAGACGATGGTCAATACCCCACAGAGTCTCATGACAATGCGGAAAGGATCCACCGTCAGTGTCCTGTGCAAGGACTTCGCCCCTTACTCCACTGTCAAGAGCGCAGCGTCACGCCTCAACAAGCGTGCCGGACACACCGAGTTCGTCATCGAGTCGCCGGATAATGGCTACACCATCCACGTCACACGCAAATCCTAAAACACCCACCCCCATGACACAAGCAGAGCTACAGCAGCGCCTCCAGCGCACCGTCACACCCCGCGAGTTCCGCCAGGCACAGGCCATGTACATCGCAGCCGGAGACATCGACCTCGACACCTTCTGCCGCGAGTACGAGCGAGTCTCCTCCTCACCACTCGTCACCGCCCTCCTCCGCAAGGCCAAGCAGCTCGACAAGCAGTGCCTCCACCTCAAAGACCTCGTCAGCGAGGCCAGTGACATACGCCACGAGACCGCCGACCACCTCCTGCGCATCGCAGCCGACCCGCAGTGCCCCGTAGCCCTCAGCGACAAGCTCGAGTCCAGGGCATGGTTCCTCATCGGGCGCGCCGGAGTCATACGCCGCAAGGCCGTCCTGCGCATACCCCTCTCACAGGCCGACGCCGAATACCTCGACCAGCTCCTCGACCAGTGAGGCCCACACCAAAACATCCACTGACATGAAGCCCATCAAGACACGACGCATCATCATACCATCCACCGACATCATACGCCTCGCGCGCGACTGTCGGTGCTCCACCACCACCGTCTGGAACGCCCTCGCATTCCGCTCCTCCAGCGAGCAGGCCCGCAAGATACGGAGCCTCGCCACCGAACGCTACGGAGGAGTCGAGACAGAGCAGCTCGTCTACCCCCGCCACTACAACCGTCAGCCGGGTGACCCGCCACCGCCATGACACCCCAGGAGCCTGTCCCGTATGCCGCTGTATCACAGCGGCCATCACACCCCACCTGACGATATTTCCAGTCAATTATATATGTGTTTTTATGAATTAAGACTATTTACATTGCGAAATTTACAAGCGCCCAAAGCGCAGCGTCAGCGGACGGACTGTGCGGCGCCTATACAGAATGCTCTTTATAGATTGAATGAAGAAGCTTTAATAGGTTATTAGTTTTAAGTGTGTAAAAAGCAGGCGGCGACCATCCGCGACCGACCGTCGCCGCCGATCAACGCCGGAGCCACCGGGGAGATTCCCATTCCTCCACATCTCCCACCTCCCCATGGCGACAGGAAGCCCGGGCGCGTGACACCCTCCCATCAGTCACCCCCAGGCGGCGGGTCCGAATCCCGCTCCGGCGACAAAGCCCGCGGCCGTCCAGTATGCCGCTGTATCACAGCGGCCCTCAGCGCCCCCGACAGCCGCCAGGCTCCGCCGCCGCTGCTACGCCCGGCGACAATAGGACACCAGGCCTACCACAGCATCCGTCACATCTAAAAAAAAGAAGAATATGAAAAAGCCATCCACCACCCACCGACACAGCGACGACCTCGCCGTCGCCATCACAGTCCTGCTCCTCGCGGCAGCCGTATTCACCAAGATGTTCATCCTCTAACCGCGGCGGCCATGGACTTAGGTGTCATCAAGCAGATACGCAGCGTCGAGCGCATCTACATCTCCAACAGGGAGGCGCAGATCTACCTCGACATGAGCGACGACCAGCTCCGCCACCTGCGAGAGCAGGCCAAGCTGCCATACCGCAAGCTCGGCAAGCACATCCTCTACCGAGTCGCCGACATCATACGACTCGTAGAGAAAAACAGGAAACTCTGAGCCCGTCCTGAGGCAAGCCGGACGCCAGGCAGCTACGAAGGCAGCTCCTCCCCAGGCAGCTCCTCCGCCGCAGCCGCCAAGCTCCCTCCCTGAGAGGGATAGGGCGGGGCCCCTCACCTCTCAACAGAAATGTATTTAATACTATCAGTGCTTTAAAATCCAACTTACAGGCGGCGACCATCCGCGACCGACCGTCGCCGCCGATTTTCAACCCACGCCGGAGCCAGCCGGGGAGACCCCATCCACTCCTCCATCTCCCGTCTCCCCCATGGCGCCAGGAAGCCCGGACGCATGACACCCCTCCCATCAGTCATCACCGGGCGGCGGGTCCGAATCCCGCTCCGGCGACAAAGCCCGCGGCCGTCCAGTATGCCGCTGTATCACAGCGGCCCTCAGCCGCCCCCGACAGCCGCCAGGCTCCTATGCAAGCAAGCAGCTCCTACGCCGCTGCTACGTCAGGCAGCCGCCTGACTCCCGGCCTACCCCAGCCCACGGCCTCATCCGGCCGAGAGTTCCCACGGATGTTTCCAGAGCCATCCACTTAAAACCAATAGAATATGAAAGCAGAAAGAAAAAACATCCCCTGGCCAGACACCAAGTATGTCTTCCACGACATCGCCGTCTCAGCCGCGCCGCCCAAGGCGTGCGAAGGCCTCATACGCCTCATGAAGAGCGCCGTGGGAGCCGAGATGACCACTTCGTCATTGCGACCCTTCATCGACATCATCCGCACCATGGCCGCCGACATCAACATCAAAAGCCCGAGGAGCGTGCCCCTGGACGTCGCCACATACTCCGAGACCAGGAAGAATGACGACACACGTCACGGCTACATCCAAGTACGCCGGCAAAGGCTCTACGGCTATGACAACATCATCCGCCTTTACTACGTCCAGGTCACCGCAGCCATCCTGGTCACTCCGCCCACGGAGCCAGGGCGCCCCGTTCCTTATCCTCCCGTCCCCTCCAGAGAGGGGTAGGGATGACTGTCACCCACCCTCTGGCACCCCCCTCCCCGTCATCTATGCTGCGACACTGTCGCAGCCCCTCCCCCGTCTTGTATGCTGCTGTATCACAGCAGCCCTCCAGCACCCCTCACTTCCCCTGTAAAAAACAAATAATCATGAAAAAGCCCCGTCCCAGAAACAAAAAGCAGCCACAGACCTCACAGCCCGCCACTGTCCGCTGCATCGACTGCGCCAACCCGCAGCTATACCAGCCGGCCCCTCATGACCCTGTCATCGCCATCTGCCATGCCATCCCCAATCCCACACCCTCCTTCGGAGGCCCGTGGGAGCGCTTCTCCGCCAGCCATCCGCGCCGCTGCGCCCGGCACACCCCGTCCACTCATCCCATCCCCGTCATCCCCCATCCCCTCTGACCTCTCACCTCTCACCTCTCACCTCTCACCTCTCACCTCTCACCTCTCACCTCTCATAAATATGCGTCACACAGAGTCCCGACTGCAGCAGCAGTGCGTCACATGGTTCCGTTACCAGTACCCACATCTCGCGCTCCTCCTCTTCCACCCTAAGAACGAGGGCCACGGATCACGCGTCGCCGGAGCCATCGCCAAGGCCGAGGGGGTCGTCCCCGGAGTCCCCGACCTTATCCTCGCCCTCCCCTCATGGGGTCATTCCATCCTCTGCCTTGAGCTCAAGTCCGCTACTGGGCGCCAGTCGCCGGCGCAGAAGACCTTCCAGCAGACAGCCGTCACCGCCTCCGCGCAGTACGAGGTCATACGCACCCTCGAGGAGTTTCAGGTCGTCGTCTCCGACTACCTCGCCGCAGCCTCCAAGGCCATGCTGCAGGGCCTCGAAGTCCTCCACCGGGAGCGTGAGCGCCAGGAGCAGGAAGAGGCCGTCCGTCACATCAAGGCCATCACCCGGAGAGAATGACCAGCCCCGCCTCATCGCGACCGATTTCGGGCGGATGCATCACCTCCCACCATTCCCATCACCTCCCAGCATTCCCATCACCCATGCCCAGAACATCACCTTTCCCCACGCCCCTCACAAGAGAGAAGCAAGCAGGCCGCCGCGGAGCCCCGCGTATCACCCTCACCGACGCACAGCTGCAGTGGCTCCGCCGCTACTACCCCCTCATGGACAATACGAGCGTCATCTCACTCACCGGCATCTCTCGCAGCATTCTCTTCCGCCTCGCGGCGGAGCACGGCCTTGTCAAGACACCCGCCGCCGGCAGGGCCATCCGCCGCCGGCAAGCAGAGCGCGCGCGCCGCACAAGAGAGGCGCGGGGCCACTACGAAGCCATGCGCGGAAAGCCGCTCTCCGACCAGTGTTACGAGAATTTACGTCAGTGGTGGAAGCGCTACCGTCAGGGTCTCGAGGAGCATCCCTTCCAGATCATGCGCCGCAAGCACCCACACAAGTACCGCCAGATGCTCGCCGACATGAGCCAGAGACGCAAGGACCTCATACGTGCCGAGCGCAGGAGGGCGCTCTACGGCCTTCCCAGACGCACGGCACTCAGCACGCCCCTCACGCCATACACACGCCGACAGACCCATCACCGCTACAGCGCGCGCCGCCGAGGATACATCGTCCACGCAGAATGCGCCGAAGGATCCGGACAGCGCTTCAAAATCTACTACACCCCCGACACACGCCGCACACCGCTGTTCGAGCGAAACCTCGTCGCCGACGGCTTCACCATCCTCCCATCACCGTCATGACTGTCAAGTATGCCGCTGTATCACAGCGGCCGTCACAAACCACCCAAACAAAAAACTTAATCCCATGACACAATACGACATCATAGAGCAGCTACCCTTCCAGCCACAGCGCGTCGTCGCCACCTTCCCCGTCCGGGAGGAGGCACGCCACGAGGCCGACATACTGCGATCCGCCGCCGCCGCAAAAAAAACCGTCTACATCGTCCGTGAGAGACCCGACGACGAAGGACAGCCCGAGACACCCTTCCACAGGTTCATACACCTCGTCGCCGACGTTCGCTACCTCCAGGCGCAGTTCTGGCATGACCGCACCACCAAGTCGCTCCGCGCAGCCATGGCGCTCGAGGCGCGCCTCGACCAGTACATCGAGCACTGCCACGAGGTCCTGCGCGAGAAGCCGCAGTACAAGCCGCAGCCCGTCCAGAAAGCATACTTCGACCTCGTGCGGGAGATGCGTATAGCGCAGGGCACATTCCACCAGTACCGCAAAGAGCCGCAGCACGACAAAAACGTGGCGACCGAGATGCTGCGCAAGGCACGCGACATCGAGCGCCTCGTCGACGCCACCAACAAGTCCTACCTCGCACCACATACGTCACAATAGATTTCGAAAGATCATATTTGTGTCGCTAAGTTTAAAAAGACATGACAGGGATTCCAGACATCGATTTGTTTCATCAATTGCGGGCAAAGACAAAAGAGGGCTTTGTGGCAGTCACCGACTACATGAGGGAACCTGTCAACACTCACGTCTACACGCCCCAGGGTGAATGGTGCGGATGCAGCGGCGCTTGCAATGAGCAGTCCCTTCAGGCGGACATTCGCCACATCGTAAAAACAAGAATTGATTATGAACGAAAGAGAACAAATGGATTTGAATGTCATCTACAATGAGGATTGTCTGGTAGGGTTGCGGCGTCTTCCGGCTGATTGTATAGACTGTTGCGTCACTTCACCGCCTTATTACGGTCTTCGTGATTATCAGACCGAACTGCAAATCGGTCTTGAAGATTCTCCAGAAGAGTATCTGAGCAAGCTCGTTGAGATATTCAAAGAGGTGTTGAGGGTGTTGAAGCCAGAGGGTACTTTGTGGCTGAATATCGGTGACACCTACAATGGCTATAAGGGCAACGCCCATCAGAAGAATATGGAAACCATGTATGCTGGACATCGGCATCAGCCGACACGCAAGCCAAATCATGGGTTGGAGAGCAAGGACCTCAAACAAAAAGACTTGATAGGCATTCCTTGGAGCCTCGCTTTCTTACTCCGTTCTGTTGGCTATTACCTTCGGCAGGATATTATATGGCATAAGCCCAATCCGATGCCGGAGGCTGTCAAAGACCGCTGTACGAAGTCGCACGAATACATCTTCCTGCTCTCCAAATCGGCCAGGTATTATTTTGATACAGATGCCATCAAGGAGAAAGCCGTGTCTGACAACAGACCCCACGTGGTCCATCATCGACGAATAGAGAATAGAACCTATCGTAAGAAATATTCAGACTATGAAATTCCTGCGAGCGAGTACCGCAACAAACGTGATGTGTGGACTGTCGCTGTCAGACCATCCAAGGGGTCGCATTTCGCCACGTTTCCCCAGCAGCTGATAAGAGACTGTGTGTTGGCTGGTTGTCCTGTGGGGGGGTAATTCTCGATCCTTTCATGGGAACAGGAACTACGGCCATGGTTGCGCGTCAGCTCGGACGCAATTATATCGGCTATGAAATCAACTCTGAATATTTCAAGTATATCAAAGAGAAAACACAAGTCGCGCAGGACATGTTCTTTGGCATGTAGAAAGGAGGAAGATGCAATTTGCAATAAACTGGAATGACGGCTATGAAGTAACTGTTATAATGGCTGGGCCACATGGTTACTTGAGCCACTACCCTTTGAGGAACTTTGGCTACCATCAAGGCGATGCCAAAATATTCAAGGAAGTGGATTGTCCTAAGTTGACTGACACACAGCTGAGGTTGCTGATTAAGAATTACAATCCTGCTGTCAAGTATAGGAGGATAAATGGGAAAAAATTTATTAGAGAAACATAGTATGGAAGAGATTTGGAAACCAATAGTAGGCTTCGAAAACCATTATGAAGTATCGAGCCTTGGAAACGTAAGAAGAAAGAAGTCCGGTCGCTTACGAAAGATTGACAATGCTCAAATATACCCAACCGTATTGTTATCGGTCAATGGTAAACATCGGACATTCAGAGTACACCGTTTGGTGGCAAAGGCTTTTCTTGCCCGTGTTGAGGGTAAGAACCATGTTAACCATAAAAATGGCAATCACTATGATAATCGAGTAGAAAACCTTGAATGGGTGACGCAAAAAGAAAATAACCTGCACTCATACCGGGTACTACACAGAACACCACCAACAGCGGGTAAAACGCCGCCAAATCGTGAAGTCAAGGATTCTGATGTTCCAGAAATGGATAGGCTGAATAAGTCTGGAATGACAACAGATGCCATTGGCGCTATTTATGGTGTATGTGGTTCTACTATCAGAAAGCATCTTCGTAAATACAGGGAAAAGAGAATAGCCGTATGAGTCTGCTCAATGACAAGCTGAAGCTCCTGGAGGCCAAGCATAGACGATTCGGAGAAAGAGTGGGTCGTTTGCCTGTCTATTACGGATGGGCCAAATTGAACAAAATCCAGAAGCGAGAGGCGTTGACGGTCATATTCCTCAATGACCATCCTGGCCCACGAATAGACAAGGATGGTGAGGACGGCGTGACGAAACTCATAGTTCCTGTATATAAGCGATGGCAGACGGAAGAGGAAATGCAGGATGCAGAGCAAGTCAATCGCATGTACACAGTGTACAGCATCTTCATGGATGACACGAAGATCAGGGGAAGCCTTGATGCCGCACTGCATCGTAATTTCGAGGCTGACAAAAACCATGTGCCTGTGAAAGAGAGGGAGAAAATCCGCGGGCTGCTGCGATACAAATACCTCGCCGGCCACCCTAAATACAGGGAGCCAAGCAGGCAATTATACTTGTTTGATGATATTTAAAGGAGATTATAATATAAGATAAATGTGACGATATGAAATACATTGTAAAATACTGCAACATTGTTAATGCCAGCGGATGGTCATTTGACACCTTGGAGAGAGCACAGGCAGCTGAAGAGTATCTAAGAGCATTGACTGACGATATGCTGACAAGAATAGTCACTCTTGAGGATGATGAAGTGGAAGAAGTGCCACTTGAAGCTGAGCCGCCAGAGGAGCAGCACATCAGCTGGTGGGAGAAGTTTAAAAGACTTTTTGAATTTTAATAAAAACATTATGAGAGCAAAAACAGCAAAATGGTTCGAGTGCAAGGTGCGCTACGAACAGACGCAGGAAAACGGCATGCAGAAGATGGTAACCGAACAATATGTGGTGGATGCCATGTCATTCGCCGAAGCAGAAGCACGTATCACCCAGGAGATGTCAGCCTACATCAACGGAGAATTCGAAGTGACGGATGTGAAGATAGCGCCCTACAAGGAGATTTTCTTTATGAATGGTGGAGAGACAATACTCGCCAATGAGGAAGAAAAGATGTCCCGTGCCATGAAACGTGGCAAGGTGGCCGCCATGGAGCAGTACGACAAAAAGATTGACTTCAATCCTGACAACGCCGACATCCGCTACTACAAAGCAAAGCTCCAGTTCATCACTTACAATGATAGAACCGACAAGGAAAAACGTCAAGCTGTGACATATCTGGTGGAAGCCTCTTCTCTTCGCAATGCGCTCAACAATATCGACAAGATGATGGTAGGCACCATGACCGACTACGTCCAGGCCAGCGTCAGCGTGACCGCTATCATTGATGTGTTTGAGCATCATGTGTGACTCTTTAGGCAGCAAGGCCATCCTCACACTGGCCGCAGTCATCATCGAAACAATCTTAAATTAACGAATATGCAAAACCCAAAGACATTACTCAGACAGCACAACCTCTACAGCTATCAAGCCCAAAAGGGCGCAGAGGTCATGATGCAAGCAATCACGGAGGATTTACTCACCATCCTCAACACAGCCAGCGTCCGTCCCCTCCACGAAAGGGTCGCCGAATACCTCACCACAAAATAATTGTCCCCTATGCTGCTGTATCACAGCAGCCCCTCACCGTCATCTATGCTGCGACAGTATCGCAGCCCCTCACCTGTCCCGTATGCTGCTGTATCACAGCAGCCACCATCCCCCACTTTCTCCGTAAGCTGCGGTTGAGCCGCAGGACTCAAAAATACTCTTCATCAGGACCAAAAACCAAACCACAATGCGAAACCCTATCACACCCATCATCGACCGCATCTTCGGTCATCGCTATTATGCCGTCATCATCGGACGGCAGGGGTCAGGAATCTATGAGATAGCCTCCGCTATCCATCGTACAAAAAAAGAGGCACAGGAGCACCGACACCGCATCGATGCCACCCGTACCTACATCTATATAGAGACAGTCACCTTCCGGTCACACAACGACTTCCTGCTGCAATAGTTCCAGTTCCCTCCCCTTTGGGGAGGGGTGGGGAGGGGTGTCAGAAAGGTCTCCCTGGGCGATGCACTCGCTGAGTACGTCTGGTCATGCTGCTGCGAATCTGCTCACGCAGATGGTCTACGTCAACGAGGAACTTCGCCTGTCTGTCAGGATTGACGATGCCGAACCACGATGCCAGCGCATAAGCAACCAGATACTCATGCATCAGTGTGCGCCAGTATCTCACCGTGCTCTCCGTCACCCCAGCAGGTAGCAACAGCTTAAGCTCGTACATGGGAGCGATAGGTGCGCTGTTGTCCACGGTGCCATAGTCCACCACAGGTCGCCTGTCCTGACAGCATCCAGGCCTCGACAGTCCTCCAGTGAAGTGTTCCGTATGCTGCTGTATCACAGCAGCCCCTGCACCACCGTCACACGCACATCCTTCACTATCATGATCCATAAAAGCGAAGAACAAATCCTCTATCTCATGCCAAGCCAAGTCCAAGTCACGTCTCAGCAAAGCAAGGTTTGCGCCAGAGCCGATGTCAGCAGTCTGATGCCGACTCTCACCGCTGCCCTCTTCCATGCCAGTAAGGTCGGCCACCACAAACGCCTTGCTGCGAATGTCATGTATCAAGCTCTCCGTGTCTATCACAACCATAGCACGGTTCACACGGCCACAGCACCGCACCACCACATCCGCTTCAGGTCGCTGACGGGCAGACAGCAGCGCAACAGTGCTAGACATGGCAGCAGCAGCACCTGTCGCAAACTCACCAGCTGCGTCAGTGGCATGTATCTCCAGCCACTTCCACACCACGAACTGCACCATATATTGATGCAAAGATGCCTCCAAAGCACCTGCCACAGCCATCTCGAAGTTCTCAGGCATGTCCAGCACACCGTGCCAGTCACCGCTCGTCCGATGCTGGATGCCATCGCATCGCAGCCACTCCTTCACAGCAGCCTCCACCGATGCCACGCCAGCATTCCATATCTGCTCAGTTGCCTCGCTGTCAGAGTCCGTAAAGGATGCTTGCTCATTGCCAAGCTTACGAGCCACATATGCGCAAAGGGCACTCGCATCATGCAGCACCCTCTGCTTTCTCACCAAGATATCAACTCTCATAATCAAATATAATATAATAAACAATGCGGCAAAGATATTAAACATCCACCACATCGTCCCCATATCAGTTAAAAGGCTTTCCCCGTAAGCTGCGGTTCTGCCGCAGCCTATCTCACCTCTCACCTCTCACCTCTCACCTCCTTTATATGCCACGACCCAGAAAACAAGGATTAGACTACTTCCCGCTCGACGTCGGTTTCTTCGATGACGAGCGTATCTCCGCCATCTTCGTGGAGTTTGGTATCAAGGGGGAGATCACCGCCGTCAAGCTGCTCTGCGCGATATACCGCAACGGATATTTCGCAGAGTGGAATGACAGCCTGCGCACACATCTCCTCCGCAACCTGCCAGGCATATCACCGTCTCTGCTCGACGCCATAGTGCACAGCTTGGTCCAACGTGGATTCTTCGACCAGACCATTTTCGACACGGCACGTGTGCTCACAAGCCGACAGATACAGGAATGCTATTTCTCCGCCACAAGAAGGCGACAGCCGACTATTATGCCCTTCCTCATACAGCGCCAGGACGCCTCAGCTCAGTTATTGCATGCAGAAACTCAGTTATTGCATGCAGAAACTCAGTTATTGCATGCAGAAACACCACAAAAGAAAATAAAAGAAAACAAAAAAGAAGAAGACGAGAAAGAAGAAACACCGACGTCATCGCCGACGACGGAAGATTTCGAAAAGGAAAAAAAGACACAAGGAGATGATATCATCCACTCACGGGACAAACAATGGCGCCAGGCCATACAGCGGCTCTACGACATCGACGACACACGACTCAGCCAGGCCATCGACGCCTTCCGGCTCTCATGCCAGGCACGTGGCAAGACACACCGCGACACCGCCGACGCGCGATCACACTTCTGCGACTGGCTCCGCCTGCAGCTACAGAGCACCAAGCCATCCCCACCTGTCCCGTATGCTGCTGTATCACAGCAGCCCCCTCAGCAGTCCTCTCAGCAGCCCTCGCCCTTCGCCATGCCATCGCTCACCGACATCGAGCGAGAGCGGCAGGAGCAAGCAGAGCGAGAGCGGCAGCGATGGGTTAGCCTCATACGGCAGGCCGAGGCAGACCCGCAGTCATCCTGCGCCAAGGTCGTGCGACAGGCCATGCGCAACGGCACCCTGCAGCGCCTCGGCCTACGCGCCACCCTAAAGTGAATCCATATAGTTTTGTAACCAACCAATAAACGATTAATCAAATTTAAACGAAAATGAAAGCAATCAAGAAACTTTTGAACAAGAGAGTGATCATCCGCGCTGACCGCGCGGGAGTGTTTTATGGCACACTGGCAGAGATAGAGCCCCTGGGCGACAAGTACCAGGTGGAGCTGAAGGACTGCCGGCGCCTGTGGTACTGGTCAGGTGCCGCAAGCCTCACACAGATGGCCGTGGAGGGCGTGAAAGAACCTTCTCAATGTAAGTTCACTATGAGACAGCCGGGCATAGTAGTCGTCGGAGTGATAGAGGTGCATGGATGCACTGATGACGCAATAAAGAGCATAGAGGGAGTGAAGGTATGGAAGAGATAATTAAGAGATTCCTACAAGTTGGCTCTGGCTATGGCTCTGGCGATGGCTATGGCGATGGCTATGGCGATGGCGATGGCGATGGCTATGGCTCTGGCTATGGCTCTGGCTCTGGCTATGGCTCTGGCTATGGCTCTGGCGATGGCTCTGGCGATGGCTATGGCGATGGCTATGGCTATGGCGATGGCTATGGCGATGGCTATGGCTCTGGCTATGGCTCTGGCGATGGCTCTGGCGATGGCTCTGGCGATGGCGTAGAGTCAATCAATGGCGAAAAGGTTTATCTGATAGACGGTACACCGACGCTTATTGACTCTGTGCATGAAAATTACGCTCGGGGCCGCATACTTAACTCAGATCTCACCACCACCGACTGTTATATTGCCAAGACAGGCGACTACTTCGCCCATGGCGAGACCCTCCGACAGGCATTAAAAGACGCTACAGAGAAGTATGAGAACAACTTGCCTGTTCAGGAAAGGATACACAGGTTCAACTCCCGATATCCCGACCGTGACAAAAAGATTCCGGCCATAGAGTTGTTTGACTGGCATCACAAGCTCACAGGTTCATGCCTGATGGGTCGTCAGCAATGGTGTAGAAGTCATGGCATTGATTATGAGAATGAAGTGTACACCGTCAATGAGTTCATCTCGCTCACAAAAGAAGCCTATGGCGGAGAGGTCATCAGACAACTGGAAAAGAGCAGGTCATAGCACCTGCTCTTTCTTTATTGACATCCCACATCCTCTTCTCCGCAAGCTGCGGTTCCATCTCAGCTCCTCAGACAGTTGTCGGCATTTCGGTATCCCGACATATCGGCATCACGAAATAATTCTCAACTCTTACCTCTTACCTCTTACCTCTTACCTCTTACCTCTTACCTCTTACCTCTAAAAATCACCACACACGCTAAGAAAACCGCAGCGATGAATATCAGGATATCCCAAGGAGGCTTCGTCTTTGTTATCACCTTCTCTGCCTCATGACGCTGGTCGAGTGCTTTCAGGATGGAGTCTATCTTGGTGACGAATCTCGATGTGCTGTCCTTCACAATCTCTCGCTCGTAACGCCAGTTGTTCGTTACCACCTTCACCGTCTCCGCAGGTAATGCCTTGTCGCTCTGCATGAGCGTCACAATGCGCTCAGATTCGACTTTTATGGTGTCATGCTTGTAATTCCACTTCTCGACAAAAAAAGTGTCCCTGTGGCTCACCAGTAAAGTGTCATGCACATACTCCTTCTCCTTCACCACCTTCTTCTTGGTAGCACAGGATGACAGCACACACACCATGAGCAGGGCGATGATGACACATTCTGCTATGGCCAATATTCCGTTTTCGTGTCTTTCTTCCAGCATAGTCTTTTTCTTGTTTAAAGTTACCATCTCTCCCATCATTCCCATCGATTAGAAAAACCTCCATATCCTCACGGACTAGGAGGGGGATTCTTAAATCAAACGAATAGCATTACTAAATTAAATACAACCAAAATAATCATTTATGAGAAATTACGAACTTATTATGAAGTTATTATGAAGTTACTCACACGATTCAGGTGGCTTGTCGCCCTTGATGTGCTGAATGACCTCCTCTATCTTCTGAGCATCTGAGATACCATAAGTCTTGATGACAGCTTTCGCCACAGCAACAGGGTCTGTGCCCGACACATTCGCCCTCTTGCGATTCTCGTAGACGCTGACTCCCTCAATAAGTATCTCAGCCGCAGCCACAACGATGCAACACACAGGTATGACCACGAAGAACGAGAGACAACCGTCCAGCATGATGGAGAAAAGGTAGAACATCAAGTAGCCCACATCCTTGTCCACCGTCTTACGCAGACCATACGACGTGGTCTGAAAGATGCCAGCTGCCTTGCTTGCCTTGATTCCGTACACCAGGTCTATCAGCGATGAGATAATCACCATCAACGCCATGATGGCTATCGACAATGACCACCACTTCAGCGAGTCGAAGTCACCCGTTATGATGTGATTGATGAATAATAGATTTTTCATTTCACTTTGTATTTCCTTGTTATTGTTATTTCCATATCCTCTCCAAGCAGTTTTGCCGGAAGGAAATGCTGTCTCATCAGCTTGGTGAAGACAGCCTGTGAGTTTGTCAGCCGACCTACTATCGTATTCAAACCCTGAAGGAGACAGCCGGCACTATTGTCAGCCTTTGCGCCACAGTTCCCAAGCACACATACATGACCGCCTTGACGGACAATGATTGTATGATTGCAATTAGACACGCACCACACTCTCCCTTTGTATTCCTCAACACTGCGTGAAGAGGATCCCGGCAAAGTCATTTCTTGATTGGAGTACAATTTCAAATCAATGCAATTTTCATGGCGGCCGTTTCTACGACAAAGTTCATATTGAGTAGTCCTGAAGCCACTCATAAATGCCATCGCCTGTAATATATCAATAGTCCTCTTTTTGGTAGAACTGATGACTTTACTATTAGGGTTTTTTAGATAGTTTTCCCATCTTCCATCCCAAAACAAATAGTCCAAGACCAAATCCTTCATGTCTTCTGCCTTTAATGATAGCAACTCTATTGGCAGCTCTTTTGTGTTGTATATGTTTCGCTGAGGATTCAAGACTTCCGTGATATACTCTGACAATTCAACAGAAAGAATGATGTGAGTTGCGCCATTCTTATCCTTGTGTATTTTGTAAGTATCTCCCAACTCGTCGAGAAGTTCCTTCATCCGTTGTATCTTTCTTTCCTTTTTAAAATGAAATCTCACTTGTGATGCGGTTCTTGACCAGTTCAATATATAGCCATCAGCTTGCGTAGCCATGATAAGGCGATAGAGCAACTTTTGGTGAGCGGTCAAATCCCATCCAGTCGATTTATATCCTGCCGTTATAAATTTAGCACCTTGTGGAATATCGTCAGCTGTTCTCCATTGCCATTCAAAAGAGCCATCACGTTTCCTTACATATACCCACATGCGATGCTTGTCCGTGACGGAATAGCAAACGCGACCACGCGAGCGATATAAATCACCATCATAATCTTGCTCTATGAATTTATCTATTGGGGTCAACTCAACTTCTCCCTTTTCGGTGTTATAGGAGTAGCATCTATCCTCTGGCTGCGCCTTAAACTCTTCATAGTTTTTCCATCCGTGCTCGGTAAGTATCTCCATATCAGGCGTAAGGCAATGCATCAGCACTCCATCGTAGCATTTGACCTTCTGCAGCCTCGGCAGGTAGCCATCGCAGAGGTTTTTATAAAATGGATACTTCGAAAACTTCGGAGAGCGGATGGCCATCGTGACCTTGTACGTCCCTGTAGGGATGGCGGTCTGAGCATACACCTTGCGCTTGCGTATCTCAGCCTCCGACATGCTGTCATCAAGCCCACGGTCGGTGTCCTCCAAAGTGTCGTTCTGATACACGCCATTGATGTAGAGTTTCCCGATACAATAAGTCGGTCGGTTGGCAATTCTTACTAACTCAATTTTCATGTTCCATCACCTCCATTTCCACAGGGTCGATGTCTTCTGCCACATCGGTAAACTTCTCCTCCACTGACTTCCCATCTTCCATCAGCACTTGACTCGCACGGCATATCCACTTCTGCAGTCTGCTGAAAAGCGGATAACCAACTTTTTTCGGACTAATCGTATACATTATTTTCTCTCCTATAATTAATTTATTTATATTAATCCATCAGGTCCCAGTATCCATACTCCCATAGTTCCCATCATCCCTAATTCTCGGTATCCCGACATCCCGAAAATAACTCTCAACTCTCAACTTTACCCTCAGCCGATACTTCCTGTTCAGCCGCTCACGTCTGTGATATCCATCCCTGAAAACCACACACAGCCGCTGTTTGTCCCATTCCACATACCGCCACCACTCATCCGATATACGCTCCTTTAGCCGCTGCAGCCGCTTATAGTCCGTACGGTTCTTTAGTAGTCCAAGGTATGAGTTCACGCAGCTCAAGAAGTAGTCCAACTCGTCATATTTGTCCTCCAGACCGTTCAGGTCATCCACCCTCGTCAGTGCCCTGGCATACGTCTTGTTGTTCAGGTGCAGACGGTAAGGCTTGATATGACTGCCCAGAAACTCCAGTCCGTGGACGCACGGCTGACAGTAGAACTTCTTCTCGTTCAGCCTCACCCCCTTGGAGAGAAGACGTTCTCTCAGTACAGGTATCAACGACAGCGCATATCCTTTCAGACACTCTGGCACCTGCATCACGATATCATCCACGAAGCACACCGTACGCACGCTGCATGTCTCGTTCAGCCAGCGTATCTCATCGTTTGTGTATAGTCCCATAGCGGTCTGCCATATCAGACGGCCGATGGCGGCACCGACGCCCTCTGGCTTGCGCAACAGCGATTTCTCTGGGGCGATATGCTCTGCCCATAGGTATCTTGGTGATCGCAGCTCGCAATGTCCTGCTGGGTTGGCATGAATGAGTATCATCGTCAGCCAACGCAGGTACGAGCGTTCCTCCTCGTCTTCTATATTCTTGCCGATGATGTTGTCGATGCATCGCTCGGCGTAGTCCCACAGCGCATTAGGAAAGAAGCCCTTGAAGTCCAGCTTGATGATCCAGGAGGGTTTCGTATATCCCTCCGACACCTCGCACATATCCTCTATCACCTGATTGATGGCCGCCTGGGCGCCTTTCCCCTTGCGGTTGTTATAGGTGCGGTCGCACAGCTCCTCTTCCACATAGGGCATTAGACGGTCACACACCTCATGGTCGGCCATGCGACCCGCAAACTCCGTTGCGAATATCTCACGCCAGTTGGGAGAGGAGACGAGGAAGGCATAGTTCTGCTCAATGCGGAAAGTCCTGTCAGCACGGTGACGGAGGCCTCTGAGCAGCAGAGCCACCCAGTTTACCTCGTAGGCGATGGAGTCCCTGCTGCGACGCTTGTTGCGCCGTGTCTCGAAGTAATTGCTTACCTGCCGGCTGGAAAGAACTTCTTTTTCTGTCATAGCGTATATACCAAATTGATGGCAAATTCGTGACCGCCCTCACCCGATTCCTGTTGGTCACGTTGTTGTTGTTCAGTGTACCGTTCGTACCGTTGAATATCCAACTGTTGTTGGCGTTGTACCGACGGCCGAACCACCGGTTGGCGGTATAAGACACATATTGGTTATGGTAGTTTCATGGTCCAGCCATGTCCGTGCTACCCGTGTCTCCTTTTACCCGTTTGTGCTGACGCAAGCCTCTTCGTCGACCTGCTTGCGCTCCTGACGCTGGGATGACCGCAGCGCATTGTGCCATTTCGTGATGCCTTCCTCTATTCTCTCCAAATACTCTGCGATACCGAGCTTTACCGAGTCTGTCATGAGACCCTGGCGGATGGCGATATCGAAAGCCGCCAACAGTCTTCCGTAGTCACCGAACATCCTGCGTATGTATTCATCACGGCACTCCGGACAGTTCCACGCTGTCGTGAAGTTGGCCACGATGCTGAAAGCCGCCGTCTTCATCTCATGTGGCGCACCCTCGATACGCTCTATCTTCGGCATCCGTTGGATAGCTGGAAGCAGCACCCATATCAGGTTCTTCGCATCAGCCAGAATCCCCGCCTTGTCTTTTCTCACTCTCGCACTCATCTCACATCATACATCTCCACCCCGGGCGTAGCCGGGGCGGAAGTCAAAGTTCAGATTTCCAAAAGCGTGACCGCCCCCACCCGATACCTGCTGGCCACGCCGCTGCCGCCCAGTGTACCGTACGTACCGTAGAATATCCAACTGCCGTAGGCGTTGTACCGACGGCCGAACCACCGGTAGGCGTTGTTGGCCAGCACTGCCGTGCCCATCTTTGTCTGAGCCGCAGCCACCTTTGTCAGCGTCGCATCGGCCATAAACTCCACACCGTCCGTCACGTCGCTCAGCCACCATTTGCCAGTCTCCAGACCGTCAGCCTCATAGCCCACTGTGGCACCATAGTGCAGGGCAGGGAATTTGTAGAGTGTTCCGCCGGCCTTCGTTGGAGCCACCGAGTTGGCATAGCGTCGTGTCATCTCCTTTGCGTCTATCAGCGAGAACACGCCGTAGTTCTGAGGATACATGATGCCAAAGTCCTCGGCCAAATAGTTCTCGTATGTCTCATATTCCTCACGTATCGCGGTGCAATATTCGCTCTGCTCGAAGTCGGTTCTCGTCACAGGATTGTCATTGCCGCCCACATGCAAAGGCTCTGCGGCTGTCGGCGTACGGCCGTTCGTGCTCCAGTACGACACCGCAATGGCGATGTTCATCATGCCACGGGTGTTCGTCGACAGCCCGTTCTTCTTGTAGTATGAGTTATGTGATGGCATGTCTTCCCACACACACAGTGCGATGGTGCATCCCGTGCCAGACACGTTATACTGCTGATAGTTGGCGCATACGTCCGTCTGCACCACGATACGGTCATTGTCCTCGTCGTACCAGGCCCACCATGCGTTTGTGTCACCCACCTCCGTCGCCTTCGCAGCCACAGCGTCACTGATGGCAGTGGCGTTCGCTTGGTTGATGTCCGTCGATGCCAGCGTCACAGCCACGTCGGTATATGCGCCGTAGTTGTTCGACATACGCAGCTTGATGGTGATGTTTGTCGACGTGATGGCCGTGATGGCATACTGCCAGCAAGCCAGCCATGCTTCAGTGGTGTCCGCTTTGTCCATCACCTTCACCTTGTTGCCGTCACGGTGGAAGGCATACGCCGTGAGTGTCCAGCCTTCAGGCACAAGTGCCGAGGTGATGTCTGAGTCACCTTTCACCCACACCTTGTCGCCGTTTTCGTCAAACAGCAGGATGTCTCCTACTTGTGGGTCACTCGTTGTCACGTTCACGCCGTCAATCTCCAGTGTTCTCATGACTCTCGTACTGATGGTGATGTCTCCAAGTATATGTGGGATGTTCACGTCGACACTCGCCACACCATCCGTCAGGTCGTCGCTGTCCGCAGCCACCACATCCTGTGTCACGTCCTCGCCGGCCATCATCACCTGCACACCGATGATGAGATACCCCTCATCGGCAGTGATGGTCTTCGTCAGCTGAGAGTAAAACTCCTGCCGCAACGCCACACCGTCAGTGTGAGGGCAGTCCGTTGTCACGGCGCACCCTGCGCCATAGACAAGCATCTCGCCCTTGAACAGCCCTAGCACCCTCTGCTCTCCCTGGTACAAATCTACCACACGATTATTATTTCCTTCCATATTTCATTTGTTAATATTCAGTCACACATCACCCGTCCTACATCCTACACCATCCATCTCAATCTTCATGTCGGCTCAGTGCAACGAAATCATTTTGGGGTATACCATCTTAGTATGCCATTTGTTCCTGCTTGTGAATTAATTTCTACATTATGAGTTGGCAGTATTTCTTCTGAACCTAAACTTATAGTAATGTCACAATCACCAGACCCCCAAGTTTCAACTTTGACACCTAAAGCTACTATTCTACTATCAACAAAATTACCATTTTCATTTATCCATGATTCACAGATAGCAACTATTGATCCCATAGGAGCAGCAAGTATAGCATCGACTTGTGACTTGGGCACGCAATTCATATCGGCATTTGTTACTGATTCATCTGGAAGAACATAATTATTGACTTTACCATTACTCTCCTCGCCAAAGCCACAAAATGATAGCTTAAGCATTCCATCACTTCCACTTCCACCACTACTCTGACCAATCTCAGCTACAGCATTTTCTACTGATGCCACGGCATCTTCTACCGATGTTCCGTCATCCATCCGCACTTGGCTGGCTCTGCACACCCACTTCAAAAACCTAGTAAAGAGTGGGATACCTATTTTCTTAGGACTAATTCGATACATAATTTAATCTCCTTTTTTTTATTGTTATTTTATTTCATTCTTAAATCCCCCAGCCCCGACGAACCGGGGCTGGAGGCGTAGTGTTATGGAGTTACCTGACCGCCATTGGTTGTGTAAGGATTGCCCATGGCATCCACCCAATTGTAGGTGTTATCCTGAGCAATGCTTGCAATCCAGAGCGGCTTCCCTGCCACCGTGTTGAAATAGCAGTAGCCGACAGGAAGTCCTGTGCCGAAAGATGCAGCAGAGGCTGATGCTTGCAACTCTGCTCTCTTGCCAATTTCCTCGATGGCATCGGCCTTGTTCAGTCGGTCTGCCTGAAGCAGGTGGTCGATGTTCGACCTGACATTGTGCGTCTCGAAGGAGTAGTCATGACCTCCCATGTTCGACACCTCCAGATATATCAAGCGGTTGCCGCTCTGAGTGGCAAACAATGAGGATGCATAGTTGCTATAGTTGGCAGGGTCAAGCACAACGAAAGAACTATCCTCTATACGAATCTTCGGGTCTTCCACACTTGGGCTGTCAGCAAGACTATTATGCTCCTGATTGTGCAGGTAGATGGCGGCGCCCCATGTGATGAACTGACAGTCCTTCACCGTCAGGTTCGACCAGCAGTTGGTGCTGATGATGGCACGGCTCTGCTGGTTCAGCCGGTACACGCTGCCGCTTGCCCAATAGCCGATGCTGCCGCCATACTGCTGGCTGTGCTGCATCAACGTGCAGTGGTCCAGCATCAGATTGAACGTGTTCGTGGGCGTGTTGTTCAGGATGCCGCAACTCACCTGCAGGAAGCAGTTGTACAACGAGAGGTTGCCCACACGGAGCAGACCTGTGGCAGGGTCGGTCGATGGCGTTGACTGAGAAGTCTTGTACTGAATGATGTTGGGATTGTAGATGGAGTTTTGTATCAAGCGGCTATTCCTGATGACATGGTTCTTGGCGAAGCGAGAGTCATTGCAGTATATCAGATGCTTGCTGCTGTACTTGCCCTGCTCCACGTCAGCACCGTCCAGCACCAAGTTGCTCACCAACTTCATGAAAAGGCCCTCCGACGCTTTCGACTTCCAATCCTTGATCACCACCTTGTCGGTGATATGGTACACACCATTGCTGTCGGTGCCGTCGATGCCGAAGTCATAACCCATACCGGTCATCTCCACATTCTCTATGCGCACATCGCTGCAGTCGAAGATACGGATGCCGAATGCGTCAGTGTTGGAGAAGCAGAAAGGCACACCACTCGCCACGTTGCGCACAGCGGTGCGCACACCCTTTATCTTCAGGTTCTTCACCACAAAGGAATGGCTCGACACGAACTTCAGCACATTGCCTAAAGGGAATGCACTATTCTCCGTCACCGTGCCGCTGCCCTGAGGCTCTTTGCGTCTGCGTGGGATATAGCAGATGGTGGCACCCTGGCCATCAATCACGAAGTTGTCATGACTGATGTCACCTATCGCTTTGCAAAGGCCGTAGATACGGTTGTTGCGCAGTCTCATGTTACCATTGTTGGCGGCAAGGCAAGCGGCAAAGGCCGTGCTGAAGTCCGTGCAGCAACTCAGGGCATCACCCTCAGTGAGTGGCACGATCACACCGTTCTCCACCTTCCACTGAATGATGGCTTTCATCGTCGATGTGACACTCGCACCCGGTGCGATGGAACTATACACGGTGTCCTCCCTCAGCGCACCATCGTTCTGCCACAAGTAGGAATTCGTCCAATGCTTGTAGTAGGTGTTACCAATCTTCAGAAGGAAGATGTGATTGTCTTGGTCATAGTACACATCCTCAGTGAGCATTTTCTTCGCAGTCGATGTGGTGTCCTTCAGACTCTGGGTATAAGTCAGTGCCCCATTCAGATGCTCCGATGGGTGCAACACCACTGCGGTCGTTCCTGATGGCAGGTCATCCTGCACCACACTTGGGTCGCTTGCACCGGGATTCGATATCGCTGAATTGTACCGCACCGTGTTCCAGTTATAGTAGTTCTTGGCATAGATGGGTTCTCCGTCCAGCCAATACTCAGGATACAACTTCTCATCACTTGTGTCTTCATCGGCTCTGGCTATCTCAGCGACCTCCAACTCATTCAAGCGGTTCTCGACCCTATCTTTATTCTTGATAAAGTCTGGGGCATTTTGATTGGTCTGGCTCCAATCTGCTTGCACCTGAGTAGTGCTGCCACCACCACCAACTTCAACCATATCGCTGCCGTTCCAGCGATACAGCTTGTTATGCACTGTATCAAGATACAACATACTTGTCGAGAGAGACACCTCATACCACTGGTTGCCGTCCCACCGGTACAGCTTATGCGACATGGTGCTATAACCATATTGCCCATAGGCAGTGCCTGTGGCGATGGCTTGCGCCCAGCGAGATACACGGATGAAACTTTCCTTGAACTTGATACCTGTACCTGTGACAACATTATTCTCATAAAGTAGCACCTCATTGTTATAGATGAGATATGCCTTGGGAACGTATAAAACCGTCCATGAGCCTGTGCTATGTTCGTAGAGTTGCTGAAGAAGCTGTCCCTCCGTTTTCTTATACACATAATACCCATACGGAAGACTCATGTCCTCGCTACAGGTATTGTTCTCATCGTAGTTTATAATCTCAAAAATAGGAGTTATCTTGTCATGGTATAACTCAAGATAGGGACTTGGCTCACCTTCTACCGCAACATAGAAGATTTTATTTGGTACATAATAGTACAATGCGTTAGGATCAGCGTTTGTCTCAACTTTGCCATTTTCAGTGCCTATATATAGTTTTTGGGCAGAACCGTCCCAATCTATATAATACCTGCCTACGACAACCGATCTTTGTACGTCTGCATAGCACCTGTGGATAGCATTGAAAGAAGTGTTGCTCCCACCTATAGGCTCCATGTCATCGCTATCCCATGTCCAGAGAGACCTGTCGCTCTTGCGCAGGTAGATGGCATCCTCCGACAACTCTAGGGTATTCCACACACCATGGCTGTAACGATACAATACTTTGTTTGCCGTATCCCACCACACTTCGCCATTCACAGGCTCATGCAGAGGAGTGAAAGGCAATTCCTCGTCTGAACACCAATAATCTACGGCTATCACCGCACGATCTGCCATCACCTGCTGCACGGCCTCCACAAGCTGCCTTATCGCAACAGCCACAGTAGAGTTGGCGATGGCATTGTTGGAGGACTCGTCAAGTGCTCTGTCTATCACAATCTGAGCAGCCTCACCGATGGTGATATTACCCTGACCGAAGAGCGACTGACCATTGATGGTCTTCAGCGACATCGTGCCACTGATGTCATGCCACTTGTCATCATCGACTCCAGCCATGCGCCACAAGATGTGTGGATGGTCGCTGGCCTGTACAAGTTGAAGACCGTCTGCAGATGGAGCGACCATGCCGATAGCCACCTGCGCCCACTTGCCCACGGAATAATCAATAGCATACTGATCGATGAATATCATCTGGCCATTCCTCGTCAAGCGCAGGTGTCCCTGATGCTTCGTCTCGTTCACGTCACCAAACACCTCGTCGATGGCTGTATTCACCTCGTCCATCGTGCTGAAGTCACCCAGCCTGAAGGTCGGGTATAAGAAAGCATTGGCTGGTGTGCCCACACCACGCAGCTTCTTCTCAAGGTTATTCAGACCATTGTTCATGTCCTGACGCACATTGGTGATATCCAAGGCCAGCTGGTTGATATAGTTCCGAAGTTCAGGAGTCAGATGGTTCATGCCGATGCTGTCATTAGCGATGTTCTCGCCATAGACGAACACTCCTGCCAGCAGCAGGTAGGCATGCCATGCGCCAGTGGTCACTGCCTCTTCGCTTCCAACATTCTGCTGCACCACAGCCACCTCCTCGTTGCTGTTAGAGGAGAGCACAGGCACGGCAGGAACTTGTATATCGTCAGGGCTGGCGATTGGCTCCCACAGGATGGCTGTCAGACCACGCACCTCGATGCCTCCGAAATGGTCATACCGACCTCTCGTCGATGCGAGATAGAATGCTTTATGGGAAGAAGGACACGCAGGTACAGTGCCTGGGAAAGCCACACCTTGGAAGATGTAACCCTTCGATACGATGGTGTCTAGCACCGACACAGCATTGTCGTAGGCTGAGAGGGAGAACACGTCGCTCAGGTTCTGATGCTGGGCTGTCATCGTCCACACACCATCACTCTGACAGGTGTACATCGACAGTGCGTCTGCCGATGTGCCGACCAATGCCCAGTTGCCTTTCTTAGGTGTCGGGAAAGCCGCCACAAGGTTTTCATAGGTCGGGTGTAGACCGCAGTCCATGCCACGCAGATGGGAATACACCAACGTTCCCTCAATGCGGACATCACGTTTGAACAAGGCATCCTGCATCACACGCAGACTGCCGCCAACCATCAGACGATTGCCAACACTCAGGTCTCCGTCGAGACGGGCAAGGCGGTAACTCTCCACATGAGGATACACGTCACTGCGCCAGTTGCCCTGCGCAGCATCCCAGTGATACACCACCGTTCCTACTCGCAGATACTCTCCAGGGCGACCGCCACCTGGCCATGCTTGCCACACCTCTGACATACTGCCGTAACAGCCAAGGTCATAGCCTACTTTTCTTCTTTCCATATTGTTATTTCTTTATTTTAATTTTATCATCGTTTTCATCTTCATCATCCATCTCCCATCATTCTACCTCCCCTCCTTTGGAGGGGCTGAGGGAGGTATTCCCCAAGGTCTCCTGCACAAGTGCGGCAATCTGCCTCACGATATCCTCCAAAAGCAGACGAGGGATATCCACCATATTATCATCGTCCACCACTGGCTGAGCCACATAAAGACCACGCTCCAGCCGCACATCAGCACCACCGATACACGAATACAACTCTACCACCACCCCCTCAGGATAGCGCACCACAGCGGCCACAGGACGGTCGGGATTGCCTCTTACGCCAAGGTGTCGGCTCGACTGCCATGCGTACTCCTCATCCTGCTCAGTGATGATCCTTGCTGGACGTTTCCAGTCGGTCATCTTCACCGAGAGCAGACGAAGATAGTTGTCGGGCAGAGATAGTACACCCATGCCGATGCCAGTGTCATTGCGCCATGCCACTGTACCACGCAGAGGACGTGCGGTGTCTATCGTCTCAGCAGGAGCCGCTAAGAGTGTCAGACGTACACCCTCTATCAGCTTCGACCGGATAATCTCCTCTATCGACAATGCCGATGCATCATCGAGACTTATCAGGTCGCCACTCTCCCTGTCCATGTCCAGAAAGACACGCACCCTTCTCACAATATCGTCTACACTATATCTCATCTCCGTATCTTTAAGACTTCCACACTACACTGATACCTTTCTCAGCGGCATAACTCTCGATGGATGCACGGGTACGCAACTGCGTCCGTGACACACCATAGGTGTCTGCAAGGTAATCCTTGCCCTCCACGACGGAAGCAAACTCTACCACCTCCTTCTTGTCTTCCTTACTCTCTTCTTCAAGGGTGTCGGAGTCCGTGACATTGTCGGTCTCAGGAGCCTCTTCATCTTCCTCCTTCGCTATCGTGATAGTACCTTCCTTGAAGAATCGATGTGCCTCGATGGCTTCCTGCAGCCGCTCATCGTCAGTGGTGAAGATGCTGCCATTGATGGTCAGAGAGTCGAAGTTGACGTGTGTCTTCTTTTTTGCGTCTGCCTTGGTCACATTGAAACTGAGACCTGTATTGGCTACATATGTCTTTATCATAGTTCTTCTTTAAAAAACCGCAGGGGAGTCATATGTACATAGTCATCCCCTGCGGCACACAAACACTAACCTAATTACTCACAGCCTGTATACTCTACCCTGCCAATGACAAACGAGCGTGTGCCTTGGCGTATCTCAGGTAGAGGCAACTGATTTCCTGAAGCACCACTGCGTCGGTGTTGCGCACACCTGCCTTTTTGAGGTCAAGGATGTTGCGGCTCCAACTCACATGGGTCTTCTTGGTAAGGAACTCTGGGTCGAGTGCGAAGGCGCGGTCTGACATGTTGTTCAGGTCGAACAACTCATCATGCATGGCCAGGATCTCACCGAAGTCAGTCTCCCATGACTTGAACTTCAGATTCCAAACCTCCACGGTGTCCTTCAGACGGAACTTGTCGCTCTGGATTTTTGAAAGGGCAGCGAGGAAGTCTGAGCCGCAAAGCAGCACCTTGCGCTTGTTGCCGATGCCGGTGCCAACGAAGAGGTCTTTCGAGATGTCCACCAGATCATCGTCCGTCACAACGGTCATGTCTGCGTCCTCATCGTAAGTGCCTACCTCGATGTCCTTACCAGCTTGCCACCAGATGCCTTTCGTAAACCACTGAGACATGCCGTCCTTCGCCTGATGGTTGATTTTCGACATGTCACCGAAGAGGAAGGAGTTCTCCATCGCAAGACGCATGTCGTAGATGCTATCCTCCTCCAAATCAGTGAAACCCCAATCCACCTCCTTGGCGGCAATCTTGTCGAGCGTTGACTGCTCAATCTGCGCCATGAAGTTCTGGCAGAACTGAAGTTCACTTGTCGGGATGTTGTTGAAACGGCCCGTCTGGACATCCAACTCACCGCAGCTCTTACCCATACGGATGAGTGGGGTGTTGGAACCGATGGCAGGCACACCGATGGGCTGGCCATTGATGACGTTGCCATTCACTGCGAACACGATAGGCTGACCCTCTGCGGTCTTGCCGCACACACACAACTCCAAGTCAGGAGTGCGACGGTCGTTGCGGTCGTAAGCCACACCTTTGTAGTCAGTGATGGCTTTCACACCCACCACACGGATGGTGTCGTCGAGCGTGAACATGTCTGGGTCGGCCACCTGAATAGCGGTCGACGTGCCGTTGCTCGCTGTCACGGCAGCGGTCAGCTTCGTCTTCACAGGGCGAGTGCCCACGCTGTAGTACTTCACCTCGAAGCTCTTGCTCTTCTGAGCAGTGGCATAGCGGGAGATCTGGTCGATAGGGGTGGCCATCGGGCGGATCTTCGTGATACGCTCGTCGATATCCTTCTGATACATCTCAGGGTCTCCTTCCGCACGCCCCATGGTCTCAGTCATGATGCCATCGGGGTTGGTCGGGTTGGTGGCAGCAGCACCGCTTGTGCGGATAGACTCCGTTGTTCCCTTGTACGACTCATGGCCGCCCTGCGTCTTTCCTGCGTCAGGAAGAGCGCCGGCAGCGGCCATCAGCACACCTGCGTCGGCTCCCAAGAGGGCACACACAACGCAGAGAAAAACATTCAAAACAAACTTTACACCTTTCATAATCAATCTATTTACTTAATAAATTATTAACTACCAACTATCACATACACCATATTAGGGTCATGGCTGTCGAGAGCCAGATACTCGTCCATCGTCATCGGCTCAGACCACACAGGACGTTCCTTGAACATGGCAAGCACATCGTTAGCCAGCGAGGCAACCGTCACGCTTTTATTGCGTATGCCCCAGCCACCACCGCCATACGAAGCATAAGGAGTTCTCTTCTCTTCAGTCTTCAGCATTGTCAATTGTGAATTGTGAATTGTGAATTAGTACCTCACTCTCTTCTCCTGACCGCGTTCCCATATCGTCTTGTTGTCAGCACGGTCAAGAGCACCCATGCTCTGACGTGGAGTTGTAGGAGCACCGCCACCGCCACCTGAAAGGAGTGGCACACCGTCACCCTTCTTGCGCAGTTTCAGACGTTCCGACTCCTTGGAGTTCTTGCCACGCACCTCACCCTCATGGGCAGCAGATGCCACAGCTTGGTCATAGCCCGATGCCTTAAGCATCATGTCCACAGCATCTGAACTGAATTTGCCCATGATGACATCATGAGCCATCTGGATGAGTGCGTCCACCGCATTGTTGATGGTATCATCGTCGAGGTTGCGCTCTACCTGCAGTGCCTCCAGTGCCTCCACCGATGCGTCGAGGTTCTTGTTGTACTCGTCCTCGTACTCCTTCTCCTTCGACACTCTCTCCATATACTCCTTCTCAGCATCAGCCATCTCATCGGGATGGTCGGCAGCATACGACAGGAAGTCTTTTCCATAGGCACGAATCAACTCCGACACAGGGTTGCCGTTCTTGCCCCAGCTCAGGAAGAAAGCCGCACTGCGTGGGTCTTTGTTGAACATGTCGGCCAACTTGCGCTCCTTCTCCTTGTAGTCTGACAGGTCTTTCTCGTAGGCATCGTAGTCATCGTTGATCCGACCGAACAATGCCTCATCGTCAGCCCACTCCTCGTCGGGATGACGGGCACGGAGACGCTCACTCACCATGTCTCGACGGCTCTTCACGTCATTTCCAACCAACGTATTTTCGTTTTCTTTAGCCATATTCCCTTAAAACTTTTTCTAACATCCGCAAAAGTAGAAAATTTCAATTCGGTTTCTTGCATATCCGTTAATAATTCAGTATATTTGCAACGGCTGGGAGACGGAGGCCACTTTTTATTTTATCACCAATGAAAAAGAAAGGTTCCGTATGCGACTACACAAGCCAGAGAAGCGAAGACCTGTACGATGTCTATAAGACAATCACTGACAGCACAAACTACATCCTATTGCCCGACATAGCACAGCAATGTGTCAGGCAGAAAGCACCTCGTTTTTATGTCTCAGAAGAACGGGCAGCACTCGTTATTGCTGCTATGGAGAAAGGAAAGGACATACAAGGCATGACCGAATCCAAGCTGAGAATGTATAGGGAGATACATCGTAGGGTGCGAAGGATAAAAAAGCAGAGACCAGGCATCACGCACAACGATGCCGTCACCATCGTAGTCAATCAGCCAGCACCCGAATTCTACATCACTCCAGGGACAGCCATCGTCCTCCTGCATCGAGTGAGAAAAGCACGTCGCAGCCGCAGAACCAGAAGCCACAGCTCATGAAATCTCTCACATCCTTGTTCCGTATGCTGCTGTATCACAGCAGCCACCTCCCATCATCCCTTCTCCGTAAGCTGTGGTTCCATCACAGCCCCTCAGACAGTTGTCGGCATCACGGCATCACGGCATCACGGCATCACGTCTCTCACCTCTTACCCCTCACCCCTTTCCTCTTACTCATCATCACCCTCACACCTCTCAACACCCTCATCCCTGCTCTCTCCGACAATCCTTGGAGCAGGTTGACATACTCGTTCCGGCATGCCAACATCCTGCATGCTGGCATCAACGTTTTTGTGTTTTATCAGATCGTCAGGAATTTCCGCATCTCAGCGGCTCGTCTCGCTGTCGCATATCTCATCGCTGTTCTTGTGCCGCCCATGTTCATCACTGCGCCAGCTGTCGGTCTCTCAGTCATCATCTATGCGCTCTTCGGTCTCATCGTCCCATTCGTAGCCACAGCAAAAAGAAAGCAATACATCACATCCGTCCTCGTCTTCATCATCCCTCAGGTCATCATCCCACACTTCGCATGGCATCTCCATATCTACGCTTTCCTCACCGCCCTCCTCCTCATCGTTCCCTCACTCAAAGAATAAACACATTGTTCCCACACTCCCATTGTTCCCATAGTTCCCATCTTTCTATCTCCACCCACTCTCCGTCTTCTGAACAAGCTTCTTACGCACCTTCGACACCACTCTCGGACGTTCCATCTGATAATAGCTGACGTGCAGTCCGATGGCACGGGTCATCAGCTTGTCATCATGCTTCCCTGGGATTGCACCATAGCTGCCGTTCTGCCGTTTCTCATACGTCAGCATCTCATCCAAACATCCCTCGTCACGCTCCACATAGAGTCCTTCACGCACCACCATCACAAGGGTCGATATAATCTCAGGCTTTGTCTTCACATTGGTATGGAAACCATAACGTACAGGAGCACCCTCTGCTATCTCCTCCGCACTCCGCTCTCGCTCATACAGGTTGTCATACTCATCCTTGATGACTCGCAGGATGAAGGAACTGCCGTCACCATCCACGTCACGTTCCCTGTCATGGGTCTCCAGTGTGTTCGACTCTATCACCAGCAGGGCATCGTCATACCACTTCGCTATCTGAGCCGACTTCCATGCCAGCAAGTCCATGTCGATATGACCATACCATTGTGCCACCACACATGGCTTGTCATCGTCAAGCAAGTACACACGGTCGAGCACCATAATCACCGACCAGTCCGACTGTGTGCCACGGCCACCGATATCCACCACCACAAGGTAGCGGTTCAGTATCTTTTCTTTCTCGTCTATCTCTGGCTCTTCCCACACCGACAAAGCACCCTGACTATCCTCTACAAAGCGAAGGTTGCATAGCGCTTCCTTGCCACTGGCACCATCACCCACCACCTCACCACGCAGCAGAGGAGCACGGCAGGTGCGGGCAAGCTTACGAACCTTGTAGGGATCAAAAACCCTGGCACCGCTATGCACAAATGCCTCCACGTCATCCGACGGATACTCTGCCGCCATCCCTCCGTGGTCATTGTACTTCCTGCGCTCGATACGATACCACTCTATCGCCTCCAGCGTCGCACCCATCTCCCACAGCCGCCAGTAATAGCTGCCACTCTCGCTGCGCTCATCGAATGGATTGCGTCCGTCACGATGCTCCCACAACTCGGTGGCCACTGCCACGATATCCTCAGGCACAGTGCTGTACCACTCTATCTGCCACCATGCCACAAAGAGTGACTCAAACTGGCTCACGCCTCGTTTCGCTGCATCATACTCTCGCTGGAAGAAGTTGCCCGTTCCGTTGGCTGTTGACTCATACACTATCATGGAGTCGGGGATATAGGTCGTACCTGCACATGCCGACCGCACGATGTCCTCAGGGGTCTTGCCGTCCGTCTTTTTCCAAAAGGCTACCTCCGTGCAGTGTACCAAGGCAGAGTCACCACCACGGGCAGAGTTGGGGGTCTCTGCGCTGCCTGTCTTCACCTTGCAGTTACGCAGGGGGATGTGCCGTATCAGTGTCGTTGAGGAGTCACCTATCATCTTCGCCTCTTTCTCGTCATAGGTGTCACCAAGTTCGTGCAGCATCGACACAGGGTAGTGAGACATCATCTTGTCGAACATGCCACGCACCTCAGCCGATGCAGCATTGAAGTGTCCCACGATGTTGGAGTTGAGACCTTTCTTGCGCACCAGCTGCAGCCATGCCATGTACATCTGAGTGGCAGTCGAGCCACCCCACTGACGGGCTTTCAGCAAAATAAGACGGATAGGTTTGCCATCGAGACGCTGATGCTCAAAGGTCTCTATCAGCATTCGCTGGGGCCGGTTCAACCTGAAGGGGATATCCTCGCCACCACCTTTTGGCTTGATGCGGACATAGAGATATGCCCAATAGGCGAAGTCATGATAACACCTCGTCCGCATCCACTTCTCAGTCATCATCTCCTCAGCATCCTCAACCTCTGCACCATTCTCCTCTCCTTCGGGGAGGTCGGGAGGGGTATTCGGTATTAGTTTCTTCATCCATTTCTTCCAGTCCCCCACAGCTATCATGTCCTTCACCCAGGGGATGCATGCCATCGGCTCAGGTATCCACTGCACACCAAGGGGATGATTCTTGATGTCCACACGCACTCGTTCCCCAAGGCTACCCTCTCCCGTCACAGGGTTGAATCGTGCCCGTAGTGCTGCATTCCTCCGCACATTTTCCAAAAGTATGCTCTTGATCTCATCCCTCATAAAGGTTCATGGTTAAAGGCTAATGGTTCGTCATCCTTTCGTTCCGTATGCTGCTGTATTACAGCAGCCTCAGCACCCCCCCCATTATTCCCATCAGTTCCCATCTACCTGATTCTATTCCTCAGCCTCTCCTGCACCTCAAAGCTCACGCCATCAAGTGTCTCATGTTCCTCCAAGCCACCCAACACGCAGATGCGCCACCACTGATAAGGTGTACCGATACGACCACGGAGATACTGATTGTCTGATGACATTACAGCGTGCCAGTGGTATAGGTCGTTGCTCCCCCACAGCACGCAGCCGATGCGACTCTTCTCGCCACTCCCACGGCCGTGGAACAGTCCTCGCACCACCGCGCCCAGCACACTCTTATGCACATGTGGCTCTCCAAAAGCCAGCGGACGCGTGCAGCACAGCACGCCGATACGCCCGTCCGCCTCGCCACCTATCTCCACAATCTCACGCACGTGGCCTGCCTCATTATCCACCACGGCAAGGGCAGAGAGATACGACGGCACGGTGTCCGTCAGGTGGCTCTCGCAAGCACCCCACAGACCACTTCTCAGGCTCAGCACATAGGCATACTTATACCCAGGGTTGAACACATACACACGCTCTCTGCTATAATCATACATGATACGGCCACCATCAAGAAAATCTCCGAAGCGCACATAGCACACCTCCTCGCACGTATGCTGCTCTGACGCAGCAGCACGCAGGCCCGCCACCTCTCCACCGTGTGGCACCGACAGAAGCTGCCACGGCACACCGCGCAGCGAGTCCGACAGGCACTTGGTGGATTTGCCATAAGCCGCCATCAGTCCACGGCTGGTGGCAAAGAGCACACCCTTGTCCATCGGTGTCACACTGGCGGCATCAGTCAGCACGTCACGGCTCATCTCATAACTGGAACTATAGAGGCCGCTGCTGATATCTACATTCAGCAGCCATACAGCCTCGTCGGTGAACACATAGAGATACTCGCCGAAAGGGCCACCCGACACACTCTCCGTGTTCGGCGACAGCGCCATGATGCGTCCGTTACCCACAGACAAAGCACCGCCAGAAGGCCACACCAAGGGATTCTCCACCTCCGACACCTTAAGCAATGAGGGATTGCCAGGCAGCACAGCAGGAGCAGCCGACTCAAAAGCCTCTCTCCATACCTGCTCAGTCACCGCCTCCCAGTCATCACGTGGGTAGGGTATCGTCCCTATGTACGCACGCACCTGACTCAATCTCCAGCCATCCGTGCCAAAGTCAATATAATAGCTGCAGCCCCACGAGTCGCTCTGATGGAGTGTCACATGCTTGCGCCAGTATGTATAGCGCACCACATACTCATCCGTCTCACAAAGACGGATCAGCACATCGGCCTCGCTCGCATTCGCGTAGGGAATCTCAAAGATAGGGCCGAAGGGGTAGCTGAGTGACTCCAGAGCGTAGCGAAGCGTCACTCCCTGGCCACCGCTCATGCACTGCACCTGCACCGCCATGTCCATCTTCAATAGGCCAGTATACGGTGGGCCGTCAACCACCTCTCCGAATATCTCTCCCATATCGATGCTGCCACGAGACTCAGGCCAATCCTGCATAATCCTTGGTTGCATCGGTGTGCCCACACGCTCACAGGCACCACCGATATGAAGACGGTTGTTATAGGCATAGCACACTCCACCGCCAATGTCACCACGGCGTAGGTCCGCCAACGTCATGGCTTCCTCCGCACCGGTCACTGCGTGCATCCGCACTTCCGTAGAGGGTATAGAATGCGAGCCACCGCTACTGCCTATCTTGTCCATGCCTATCGTCTCCATCAGGAAGAACGACTCTCCATCCACCGCTTTGTAAAGTTCATCATCGCTAAGACGGTCATAATGGAAGGTGCCGGCAAAGTCCGAAGAGGTGCCAGTCGTCAGATCGACAGGATAAGCTTTTTGCAAGTCTAAGTACACGTCACCGCGCGTCAGGAAGATACTCACACCGCTCACCAAGTCGCCCAACAGCGACTTGTAAGGCATCGAGACACGCAACTGGTGACCATGAGCGTAGGTCTGGCCACGCACACGACGACCGTCGCGCTCCACAAGCACTGCCGTGTTGACCATGCGGGGACAAAGCACAAAAAAGTCCGACACGTTAACCAAACTGCCGTCATACAGGCGCACAGCGGCCACACCGATCACGATGTGGCGGAGATACTCGCCTGTCTCGCCCGCAAGTGTCTCCGACAACTTCGCGTCAAGGGCGCTCCAGATACGGGCCGCACCGGCCTTCGTCACCGTCAGCTCTCGCAGCAGCGTCGGGATGCCTTCACTGTCTGTCTCCGGGTGGAAACCGTCCGACTTGCCTTGGAAACACCCGATAAAGTCATCGCTCATCTCCACATAATCACCACTGCCGATACGCTCTGATGCGTCATTCGTGATATACACGGTATAGTCCAGGTCGGCCATCGAAAACGACTGATAGACTCCGCTTCGCCACAACGCGTACCTCGTCTCTGAATCACCCATAAAGCATATCATGTTGCCGATGCAGGCGACATCGTTCGCCTTGAATCCGTTGCCCAGATAGAACTCGCTGCCTTCACCCGGCTCTCCTTCATCCGACACGGGCATCCACTTATACACCGTCTGCTCGTCCTCAACGCATTCCAGCACCCAGTGCGCGTAACCGGAGCCACGATGTATTGCCACTATCCTGCACGATGCAGGGATAGTGCCCACCGTCCTGCCATCCAAAGTGACAGGTCTCAGAGCGCCGTCCTCCGGCACAAGGTTCACCACCGCGCCAAGCTCGCCATCCGCACACTCATGGTCGGAGGGATTAAATGACAGCCCTTTAAATTCAATCTCTCGTCTCATATCTCTCTCAGTTCTTAGTCTACATTGTTCCCATTTCTCCCATTATTCCCATCAACTCCCATTATTCCCAAACTCTCCATAGCCATCTTCCTCAGTTCTCTCACTCTCTCCATAATCTCAGAGTTACGAGCAGCCACATCGGTGTCACCACCACGCACCTCCATACCTTGCGCAGGTTTGCGAATTGCTTCACGCCATGCATTTATGGTTTTCTCCCTCGCCTCGTCACCTGCTTCCTTCGCACGATTCTGCTCTACCAGAAGCAGTATATCCTCAGCAAGGTCGGTATAAGAACGTCTTCTCTCGTACTCTTTGCCCCAATCGGAATCAGAACTACCGTAGCTGTCAGTGCCGCCAAGACGTTTCGCTATCGACTTCGCAGCGGCTTTGCGAGTGTACTGACCACCGCTGTTATACTCACTCTTAAGCGTCTCATCCACAACCTCGTCCACCGATGACACCTTGCCATCGTCGAAGTCATGCATCAGGTCAATCATCTCACGTCGCAGGTTCACCTCTGCTGCCTTGAGACCTCCCATTGTCTTGTCATCAGCACCTTTCATTGCGTCATGGACAGCATTCAATATGGGGTCGAAAGCATCGAACACCTGATAACGGGTATACTTGTTGCTGCCACGCAGTTCCTCAAGCTTCTTGGCATACTTGCTGTCTCCCTCAGAGGCTTTCTCGTACTTACCCTCCAGCCGTTTCACTTCCTCCCATTCATCCTTATATTTGAAGTATTCGTTTGTCAGCCGACGTGCCTCAGTGCGCTCGTCACCTGTCTTCACCACACGGTTCAAAATAAGCATGTTGCGCCATTCGAAGTCACGGCTCCTGACAGCGGTCTCGCCCATCTTCACAAGCTTGTCTATCACAGAGTAAGCGCCACCGAAGTAGCCGCTCAGTATATACTCTATCTGAGCCGGGTTGGGGCTTAAAGCGCCCTTCTTGTAATCGTCGCCACCTGTCGCCTCATTTATCCAACGGCTCATCGACACAAGCCAAGTGTTGGCGTTTGAGTAGGCCTTCGTCCAATTGGGGTCGTCCTCGTTGTATTCATTTTTCCTATAGATGGGAAGTCCCGTCCAGCTGCGGTTCGTCAAGGCCTCGACGACAGGCTTCGCATACGACGGTAGCAGATTCGACGCACCGCCGCCGCCCTCTAAGAGGTCAAGGGGAAGCACCTGGCTCATCTCGCCGGCAATCTTCCATGCAAGCTCACCACTGTCATAGCGGTCACCGCCGGTGCATACACTGCCCGCAAGCTCGCCAAGACCATACAGCGCCCTCAGCTCGATGGGTAATGGGATGCTTATCCAATCCTTTCCCCAAGGAGCACGGAAGATGATGTTCGTCCGACGGATATATTCCGGCAGGTTGAAGTAGGCGTCCTTGTCATCATCGTCGCCACCAAAGGCTTTGCCCAATGAAGACACCAAAGCACCCAGCAGGAATGCTGACGCACCCATCGTCAGACCCTTCCGTGGGTTGCGATACAAAGCACGGCCGAAGTTCGTCATACCTTGCACACCTGCGTTCCAGAAGACGTACAGCACTTTCCCCAAGTCACCGATATAACCACCGACCTTACCAAATGTAGTCTGACCCGTCGCATTCACCATCTTGCCGCCAGAGCCTTTCTTGTTGAAGTTCACGCTGATCTCCTTGGCGTCCCAGATACTACGGGCCACGCCACGTCCCATCTCCATCGATGTCACAAAGGCTGAGAAGCGGGCCACGTTCTCCGCCGTGCGGTTCACATGATCAAAACTGTGACCAAGCTCTGACGCAGCCGCACGCAGACTGTTACCCTGACGGCGAAGCTCTGCCGTCACCGTCCGCTTGTGACCCTCCAGGTCTTTCACGTTCGTATAGCCGGTCTCGCCGCCGTTCTCCATAAACTGATGGAAAAGATGCTCCAGGTGGTCCGAATGGTTCAATGTGCCATTCTCCCACTTGGAGAAAAGAATAAACAGACGACGCGGCGTCACACGTCTGAAGAACGTTGTGTTGAAACGCCATGCCCATGCAGGGTCTTCCTTCACCCACGACATGACATTGGAGTATAGCATGTCACGAAGGAAGTTCGACGCCACAAAGTCCGGGTTACGTGTAGTGTAGAAGGCAGACAGCTGACGGTTCAACCACTCGGCGCCGCGCATCAGGTTACCTATTCCGCCGCCCATCTCCACATCGGGATTCGTCAAGCCATTCAGGGCCTGTGCCGCACGGGGGTTGCCGTTGATGGTCAGCACATACCTGCGACCTGCTCGCTCCACGATCACCTGATGCTCTCGCATATTCTGATTAACCACCTTGTACGGCACATTCACGCCATCATGGCTGCGCTTGTAATGGTCCGGGTCTGAGCTGCTCAACTGCTGCATCTGCTGTTCAAACGCCTTCACCTTCGCATCCACGTCAGCGGCTGTGTCATTCGGGTCAAGGTCGGGGAACACTGGCTCCCACTCGTCAGTGATGTCATTGTAACGCAGCCACAGGTCGCTCACGCTCACAGCGTCACTCGGATGGTTCAGCACGAAGTTCAGGAAACGCTGCTTCATCAGGTTCCTGTTGCCCTTCATGATAGCGCTGTCGGCCATCATGCCGATGGTCGCGATCGGGTCGTCTGCCTTGCTCCGTCGCCCCCCGGCACGTTTCATGACACTGCCATACAGCGGACCGTCATGCCCTGTCAGATAACCGTACACCTCGTCGCTGGTCTTCTCATCCCACCCACGTAGGGGGATGTAGTAATCAAACATACCACGCACCTTGTCGTACGTCTCCTTGCTCATCTGACCAGAGCGGTAAATCTTCGCCAGGGTAGCCTCCGTCGCATCCTTCACCAGTCGCCACAGCTCCCGTGTGTCATGGTCACGCTCATAGTCATCCACCATCCGCTGAGCCTCTGCCTCTGCGGATGCGAGGTCATCCATGCCTGTCAGCGCCGTCAGACCGGCGTAGTCCCTCTCACGGCACTTCTGATAGGCATCGTTGTAGTCCTCGCCCTTGGCTTCTGCCTCACGGGCGTCACGGTCCGCCAGCACCAGATTGCGCTCCAGGCCATGCTTCGCAAGCATGTAGTCACCCAAGGTGTCACGGTCGCCGCCATTGTCCTTGCACAGCCGGTGTATCTCCGCCAGCAGTGGCTTCATATACCGGTTATAGTAACGGTGCTGCCCGCTGCTGCTCATAGAGCTCATGCGGTTCTCCGCTAAGTAGGCGTTCTCAAAGTCAGCCACATCCTCTATGCGGAAATCCGACCGATTTCGGGCGGATGTCCCCTGTCCGTTATTAGAAGCCTCAGCCTTCAGCACAGCCTCATAAAGCTGCTTCAGACTCAGCATACTATCCTGAACAGCCTCTCTGAACTGGCTCAGTCTGCTCGACACCATCCGCTCGTATGCGTCACGGGCCAGGACCCTGTCACGCTCCGTGAAGCCAGCGCCGATGCCGTTAACGGAATACCGGATGTCCTCCTTGGGAGAGGTGGAGTTGGATGTTATTCCGTTCCCGGATTCTCCGTCATGTCCTGCTCTTTTCTCTTTAGATTCGTCTTCCCGTCCCTGATTACCACGTCCATCCACTTTGATGCTGGAGTCGTGATTTTCAGATTGTCGAAGTCTATCACCGGACGTCTCTTTTCTTCCTTGTCTTTCATTTATTATAAATTTTCTGTATTCATCCGCAAATTTAGCAATTTCTTTGTCACCGGCAAAATCAGCACTCATAAACTTATCAAGACCATGCCATTTCACCGTCTCGCTGATAAAATAAGCACACGCTTCTGTATCCCAATCATCTTTATCGTATTCATTAATTACCTTCTGATAGGTTTCTGTCGCATTGTATCTCAGCCAATCGAAACACATTTTACCAAGACGTTCTTGGTCTTCTTTCGGAAGAGTGTCGAAGAATTCGTGCGCCTGTTCATGGCTCCATATTTCAATACCTTCGTCATAATCATCTATTCTCTCCGAGAATAAAACGATAACATGACTATTGGGAAGATGAACACCTTTTACGTCAGGGTTTTCATAACCTTCGATAATGGCCTCGAAGTCGCTTTCGGGAACAACCCCTCTCAGACGGTCTATATCTTCTCGACCACCTGTCACTTGATGTATTGCGCCTCCTTTCAGATTATGTTTCTTCTTTACGTCAATAATATGATTGGACATCTCGTTCTCGCCCACACTAAACCTCACCTCTCCATCTGTCTTCTCCGTAAGCCTGGGCTCTGCTGTGCCCTGTCCATCATACATCTTCACATCCTCCTCGCCAGCCATCCTTCCGTCAGGAGCATCCACGATTCCCACACGGAAACCGTTCTGTATCAGACGAGGAAGCACCAGCTCAAGGTCTTCTCCAAGTATGGTGTTCACATTCGAGCCACGACGCAGCACACGGTTGATGATGGCCATGTCCTTGCCTACGCAGACATAGTCGCCGTCAGCATTCCTAAACAGGAAAAGAGCGTCAGGATGAGACGCTTTCATCTTGTTGTATAGCGCTTCAATGGCAGAGACATCTTTCGTCTTCCCATTCTTCCCATTCCTTCCGTCAGCGGCTTTCTCAGAGGCTCCCTCCGTCTTAGCAAAGTCACCCATCTGAAGCCGCTGCCGCAGCACGATATCCTCAGCCACCTGCCACGGATTCCTTCTCACACCTGGCTCAGTCAGATTCTTATAGCTACGCCAGAGCATATACCGCAGTTCATTGTCAGTGAAGGTGAAGTTTGTATAAAGACCATTCAGACCGAGTTTATTCAGCATCTCAAGGAATGCCTCCTTCACGCTGTGGAACCAATGCACCAGCTTACTGTTGCCGTCGCTGGCGATGGTGCCTCGCTCAAAGTCGGTATTCTCGGCAAGTTCTGCCAAATACTCCTCAGTGGCAAGACGGCGACGTGCCACATCATTCCCATAGTTCCCATCATTTCCATCATTCCCATCATTCCCATTCCTCCCCATTCTTCCCTCATCCGACCGAGTTCGGGCGGATGCATCCTCCACGTCCGTCAGCTTCATAATCCCATGCTTCACGTCAGTATCTGCCGCAGTCCACACGTTGTCCAGGAAGGTGTCATAATGACCACCAAACAACTCTCTCATGCCATGCCTTGCCACAGCCTCACGCAGGATGGTGTGCAGCACGTCTTGCGGACTGTTGTGGTTGTTCATGACGATGGTGATTTTCTTCGCATCCTCGTCATACCAACCCTTCTTGTCAGCATACACCTTCACTCCTTCAGGAATGTCATCCACACTGTCATACACAGTCGCCACATCACCTATCTTCAGCTTCTCTATCCAGTCCTTGGCCAGCTCATGGGCACGGTCCCACTGTCTCAGGGCATATTGCTCACGCTCAAGCTCACGCTTCGTCTTCCTCCTGCCGATGGACAGCCTGATGTCCTTCTCGCTGTCATCAGAATATCCCCTCCGGCGCTTTGACTCATCAATAATCTCACGCATACGTGACTCCGCAGATGATATTTCTTCTTTATTTATTTGGAGAATTGAAATTAATCTCTTATCTTTGTATTTGGAAATAGGAGTTTCTATTGTTTCCCTGCTTTCGGTCGCCGGGTGGCCCGCAACAGCATCTCCCTGTGAAGCCACTGAAGACAAGCCAGACGATGCGGAAGCTTTTGAAAGTGCAAGTTCATCTAAGAGCTTGCCTTTTTCTATTTGCGTCAGTTTGTGGTCATAATAACGCACACCGTCTGTAGTGTTTGCTATCACAGCCTTGACTGTATAATCCTCGTCACCGATTTTCAGGCCACAAACATAATAGTCGTAATACTCTATTTGAGGATGGTTCTCTTTGTCTTCATTTCCAATACTATCAATAAAAATACTTTTTTCAATAATCTGAGGAATGGCGGCTACCGATTGCAAGTGAGCAACATCCTTGTAATCGTGTTCTAATATTTCACGCAAACCACCGAGATGTTTGCTGTTAGATACAAGTATCAATGCTCCCGTATCGTTATTGCGATATGAACCACGAATATGGTCTTTGCCATATCGAAGTGCGTTCTTCCTAAATTGCTCTATATCCTCCGAGAAAGGAATCTCTGTCCCTTTTATAGTAGCATTTTCAGAATTCCTGAGTTTTTCTATCCTCGCAGGTTTCTCAGTGATGGAAAGTGCCTGCATATACTCCTTGTCAAGCTCATCCAATGTCATCTCGCCGACAGAGAGTTTTGAGGTGTCACGACTCGGCTTACTCCTCCCGATGGAGAAGCGGATATCCTCATTCGCCTTGTTGAAACGCTCTGACAGAGGAATAAGGTTGCCATTGTCATCATAGGTGATGGTGGCGTTCTTCAAGCCTCTTGTGGCTCCTGAACGGGTCCCTTTCGCATAGGCCAGGGTGATACCGCCTCCAAGGGCATTGACAGCTGCCTTGGCGGTCTCACCGGAGCCAACGACATTGTCAATGATGATAGGAATCTTCCCTTCCGGGATATCCGCTATCTTCTTGAATCCCATCTCGTCAGCCTTTAAGCCTTTCTTCCCCGACATCTTCTGAGCATACCTGCTTTCACGGGGAGCGCCCTCCAAGGCCACAGACACAGGAGCACCGGTGATCACAGACAGTGCGTCTGCCAGGATCATGGTGTCTGTGTCGTCGGACACCTTGCCCTCATGTGGTGGCATCGGCACAAGCACAGCATTACCTGGCACAAACTTCTGCATATCAGCCACAGCCCTTACAACTGCATTGCCCTCGTTGGTCTTCAGCTTCTTCGCTATTTCCGCATGGGAACCGCCGTATCCATGTGGGGCAATGTATGGCGTTATACCACCCGTCCTCAACGCTTTCTCACGCAGCATCTTCATCGCTGTGGCTATGTCACCACTCTTCACGGCGTCAACATACGCCTTGTCCTCCTTTGAAGAGACGGAGAATCTGATATCTTCAGAAGATTTTTCTTCTTTTTCTTGCAGGTTTGAAAGATTTGTGTTATCTTTGCTCGCAGATAACTCTTGAATGGTAGGATATTCGTGGAAATTGAGTTCACGCAGAAGTGCCTCCTGTTCAGGAGTTATTTTTTCATCATATGCGATTAGTTCTTCTGTTACACCTCCTATTACACCACGATGGCCAAAAACCGTTTTAATGCGATTTATTTCTATTATAGGCTTCCCTTTACCTTGGTTAAAAGGTATTACGTCAACTCCAACAGCAACATAATTTCCTTGATGAATTATATTGACATATAATCTAAAACGTGTAGGGTCATCTTTATATCTCGTTAAAGCAAATGGACTCTTCAGTGCTTGTGGAAATTGATGCCATTCTTCTTTTGTTAGGTCGTGTTCTTTATCCTTTCCAACGTGTGTTCTAATATTCTTAAATGACAATGTAAAATAATCACCACGAATACCAACTTTTCTCATCCAGTCAGGTGTCCCACCCAGATTATAATGTTCTCTATAATGAGGTTTGGGGTCAAAGGTCGTATCACCAAACATCTTATCTATAAGATGATGAAATTCTTTGGCCTCTTCTTTATCCTCCTCCCCTCCTTTGGAGGGGCTGGGGGAGGTGCCAGGACTGGCAGAGGTCTCGGCTTTCTCAGCACTCGCCCTGTACATCTCCTCCCATATTTTCTTGGCATCCTCCATAGCGGCAAGCTCATTGGCATCAGCGAGACCTTTCGTCACCATAGTCTTCAGATAGGCGATGCGGTCTGAAATCCAGTCGAGCACCTTTCTCGCTATGCTACGGGCATCAGTACCAGCACTCTCCATGAGGCTTCTGATAGCCGTAGCATCCGTGAGCAGATAGCTACCTGCATAGTCGCAGCATATCTCCTCGATGATGCCATCGTCGGTCATACGTTCCATTCCAAGGCTGTCATACACGTTGTCATAGTCCTTCTTCGTGGAGTCGAATATCTCCTGGAATCGTGACCCAAGTGCTTTCTTCACAGCTTCTACAAAGGACTTATAGAGGTCGGCATTCTCTGCCTTAAGGATATGGGTGATCTCATGTCCTGCCACGAATGCCCTCATTCTCGCATCGTTGCCAGTGACGATGTCATTCAGGTAGATGGTGTTGGTTTTCTTGTCGAAGAATCCGTTGATGTCCTCAGCGTCTTTCCCGAACCGTCGCTCCATCTCCTCCCTGCTAAGGATTTCAATGCGTCTGCCGAGCCGTCTGCCGAGAGAGTGAAGTGTACCTCTCCACATCTTAGACAGCGACTTCTCAGCCACATCACTCTTGACGAGTCCTCCTTTCTCGTCAACCGTGCCTTGCTCCCTCTCATAAGCATCATATAATTTGTCACCCGTCTTCACGGATGTCTTCGGCTTTGTCTCAGTCGCAGGAGCAGGCATCTCAGCTGTGGTAGTCTGGGTCTCAGCTGCAGGAGTCTCAGCATTCCCATTCTTCCCATCCACAGCATCATTCTCAGCTTCCTCCTTCACCGTCCTTCCCAGCAGCTTGTTGATCTCATCAAGCCTTGCCTGTGCCTTGGCGACCTCTTGCTCAAGCCGTGCCCTGACAGCAGGACTCTTGGCTCTCTCAGCCACCGTCTTCTTACCCCAGATGTCACCTTCCAGACGTTCGGCCTCATCAGTGAGCCCGCGTCTCTCCTCGTCAGTGAGGGTACGCTGCTTTTGACTTACAGCCCCTGTGTCCTCATTCGACCGATTTCGGGCGGATGTGTCCGCAGCCCTCACACTCTTATACTCCGCAAAGGCCTTCGTCTTCCGGTGCGAGCTATCCACCCACTTCCGGAATTCCTCTTTGCTGACAGCTGTGATATTGCCCAGACCCTTCCACCCTGGGGAGTAGTTGGACAAATAGGCTGCTCTCGCCTCTTCCTCCGTGTTGAAGCCATACATCACCTTATGCTCGTCGAAGGTGCCGTCACTCTTCACCTGGTCCACCACATACACCGTGCCGTCCCAGTCGTCAAGATGATCGCTGAGGAACACGTCGATATGGTCACCGTCCTTGCCCTCGGTGCCACGGATATAACCGTAGGTGTTCTGCATCGTCACGCTCCAGGGCTTGCCGCTGGCATCCTTGCCGCTGCGCTCACTGCCCTTCGGGTTCTCAATACTGAAATCATAACCGTCGATACGCACATGGCCCTTCTTATAGTTCCCTGCGGCTTTCTGTTTCACCGTAGGCGATGTCTCCGTCTCACCCTCTGCCTTCGACACTTTCACGTCAGCAGAAAGAGGCTCTTCTGCTCTCTTCTCCGTAAGCTGCCCCTCTGCCACAGATATTTTTCCCGGTTTTCCTTGCATGGTTCCGGAATTTTCACTATCTTTGCTCTCAGAAACGGTTGGCTCACCGTTGGGTTCTGCTGATGTAATGCCGCTCTCCTCGTCCGCAGAAAGCGAAGAGCCAGTCGAAACGGCATTGTTCGGTTGCTGAGGTTCGGTCTTGGCGACCGTTTCCTTTTTATTTGAATAACCTCTACGGAACACACCAGCACTATTTACATTCCAATATGAACCATCACGCGACATTTCAATGAAAAGCGTGTTGTCATGTTCATCTGTCACTTGGATAAGATATGTTGTGTTGCCGTTCTCTCTACGCTTACCAACACGGATATTATCCTCATCATAGTTTTGTGCCACAAAACGCACAAACTCCTCAACTGAGGCAAAGCCTGTATTACGAATCTGTTCGCCATGATTGGCTTCAATATGTGCAAGACCATAGCCCTTGCCGTCTTCGCCTTGATAGCCTTGGCTCAACTTGATTGGTGCAGGTGTTAGACCGCTGTCTTCTCGTATTTCGCCAAAGTTTGTTGTGCCATCATCAGACTTAACGAATGGTATTCCATTCTCATCTACTTCTTCGGACGACGATACACCACCTTGCCGTTCGTCAAGGCTTCCGCTATCTCCTCGTCTGTCATTGTCCCGTAGTTCTTGGCTTCCATTTGCTTCTCCTTCGCTCTCTCCGCCGATTTCTCCACCAGGGCCATCCTGTTGAACGCTCTCTGCTTTTCTGCGCTCCACGGCCGCACGTCGGGCTGCTTCGATCTCTTTCCGTTTTCCATAATTCTCATTGATGTATTTGATTACGTTTCGCAATATATCCTCACGGCTCCGGATGCCGCCGGCGAATATGTCCACCTGTCCGGCAGCACTCTCACGGGCCTCGTTGTTGTAAAGCTGGAGCGTCGTCTTCAGAAGCGTCACACGCTTGTCGTTCAGCACGTCGGCAAGCATCAGCATCGTGGCATTGTTGAAGTCGGCCACCGTCTGAAGCTCGTCGGGGTCGGCAAACAAAACTCCCTGGCGGGCGAACACGCTCACCACCTCGCCATACTTCGCACCACCCTGACGGGCATCATAGCATAACTTCACGGCGTCGGCAAGCTCGGCACGAAGCGACCAGTCATCACCAAGGGCGATGTTGTCCGCTATCTCACCAAGGGCAGTAATCACCGTCTGACGCATCGACGGCTCGGCTGTAAGCATACGCACCACGTCGGGAGTGCCGTCAAAGGCCTTGCCGATGAGCACATTCTCCAAAAACTCACGGCCCACCGCGCTCAGCTTCTCCTGACCACGCACACCGTCCACCATCTCCGCCAACTGAGCCTGTGCCAGCACGCCGGCTCTCTGGAGGTCATACACCACGCCAAGACTACCTTCTGAGTCCGCATAGAATTCTCCAAGGGTGTCATAGCCATTGATAGTCCGCACAATCCGCTTGAAGAGGACATCACTCACCGTCTTGCCGAGCTTCACGGCTTGCTCCGTCTTACTCTGCGACTTCATCTCCTGCTGGTTGAACTTCGCAAACGTCTCTGCGGTATATGGCATAGCAGCGTCAGGAACAAACGACACACGGGGATGACGCATACCTGACACCTGCTCACGGGTGAAACCGTATTTATGCGCATAATCCTTCAGGTAATCGACGTAGGCACCGTCGGTGTTGTCTCTCGCAGCAAGCTCACCGGCCATCGTCCTGCCGTTGCCCGACAACACCACGCCGTCATGGCTCACCACGACAGGAGTCTGGAGGGCACGCTGGTCATAGGCACGACCCATCTCCTCTGTCAGATGCTGGGCATCACGGTCACGCTCATAGTCACGGTCGTTCACGGAGTTGTCGTTGGAGTCCATCGGGAAACCATCCGTCTTAGTCCATGTCTCCGGGTTATGGCTCGGAGACGACGCGCCGCTCTCATGGAGCACATAGTGGCCTTTCACACGCTCACCGCTGGCAAGCACCATTTCGTCCGCCGCACCGTCTATCTTCTCGGCATTGTTCCATCTCTCCGTAATAACAGGCATCGGGTTCTCGTTGCCCACTTCCTTACGGCTCGCCTCAGCGGCTTTCCGCTCAGCACGCTCTGTCTCAGCGGCTTTCACGGCCTCGGCATGCACCACAGCGTCCTTGGCACGGCGCTCTGCGGCACGGGCTTCCAGCTCTGCGGCACGGGCTTCCAGCTCGCCACGTCTCGTATGTTGCTGTATCACAGCAACCCCCTCCCAGTATTCCTTCTTACGGCGAAGGGCGTCCACCTCTTTCTGCCATGATGCCTTGCGTTCCAGATAGTCGTCGATATCCGGCTCACCGTTACCCGTGGCCATCTTCGGCGCCTTAGTCTGTTTCGACGTAAGGTCCTTCTCGGCTTTTGACGCCATGGCCGACACAAAGGCATCTGCCTCCTCTCTCGTCAGCCCCTTCTCATTGTATATGTAGGTATGCGCACGCTCAGGGCTCGCCTTCTCCCAGTCCGGCTTCTCACGCCCTTTCTCCATGCGCATCGGCATCGCCTCCTCCTGTCCTGTATGCTGCTGTATCACAGTATCCTCAGCCCTCTCTTCCTCATCCGGCCGATTTCGGACGGTTGTACCCTCATCCTCTCCGTTCTCAGCTGTTTTTTCAGTCTCCACCTCATCCGGACGATTTCGGACGGAAGCTTCCTCTCTTTCTGCTTGCTGTGCTGCGTTCTCTGCATTCTCCACTATCTCCACGGCAGTCACAGCCTCCTCCACGGATGACACCTCCTCAAGGCTGTCAATGTTGTCAGCCGTTGTCCATCGTATCTCACCCGTCTCCTCGTCTCGCACAAGGATGTCTTTGTCTGATACCTGTGTGTTCACACCACCGTCAGGCAACATCTCCACGTTACCTGATACGATATACACCTTGCGGCCATCGCCACGCAACACAGCTGGGTGAAGCATGCCGTCGCCTCCAAGGTCTTCTCGCTGTGCGAAGCCACGGAGATGCTCAGTCTTGGCAGTGTACTCTATCTCTGCATCGTCCTGCTTGCGCTGCTGCATACCATCGTAAGACATTTGGGCATTCACATACTCAGTCACGGTGTTCTGAGTCTCATCCGTCCACTCAGATGGGTTTTCACGCATCTCTGCCAAAAGACTCATCGGGTCGCTGTCGATACGTCCTTTGATACGTTCCCAGTCACTCCCTGCCATCAGCTCACTGCGCAGATCATCCACCTGCTGCTTCAGCTTATTTCCCTCAGCCTCATCGGTGATGCCATAACCACTAGTAAAGCTGCGATTCATACTCACAACGTCCTCTGATGCACCATCGGCTCCTTGCGTCATGCCAAGGCTGTAGCCTCTCATACGCTGTAGATTCGTCACATAGTTCATCACGGCCATCCGCTGGTCGTTAGTCAGGTTGTTGTCATCAATGATATCGAGCGTCACGTCCGTCACCGACTCGTTGTCCGCACCGTCGATGCGCTCACGCAGGGCCGGCCACACATCCTCGCCCATGCGCTCACTCGCTGTGCGGTCTGCCACATTCGTCTTGTGTTTATAGCGGTAGTACTGGGCCATCTCCGCACCACTCCCTGCGATGTGTGGAGCATTCAGGAGTGCGCCTGTGGTCACACATCCCAAGATGATATCAAGATGGGTACGCTTGTCGGCAAGGCTTTTCCACTCATCGCCACCCATGATGGCATCAAGACCCATGCCGCCATACTCCTCAAGCACCTCTCCAGGTGTGCCATGGAAGCCAATCTTCTCCAGCATATTGCTGTAGGTCTGATACCATCCTTTGCCTCCGATAGTCTTCAGACCAGATGCCAACTTGCTCAGACCCACTTTCTCCATCCCCTTCAGAATGAATTTACTCCCAGGCAGGAATTCACCCAGCATCTCTGAGCCATTCTCCGCTATTGCTGAGCGTTCTGCTCCGAAGATGGCATCCAAGGTAGTATCACCGCCCTCTACGAAACGAGCACCGCCTTTGCCGTCATCCTCGTAATGACCGAACACATAGTTACCATCATTGTCGAGATACACATCACCCTGCATACGACCTCCAGCATCACTCATAGTACGACCAATGCCAATCGTGTTGCTTATCATGCCACCTGCGGCCATAGAGCCAAGGGTTGCGCCTGTGGTCTTCAGCATATACTTTGCAAAGAGGTTGGATGCATTCTTACCCAAAAGATGTGTGCCACCTTTCACCACGCCCTTGAACACACCCTTCGCTAATGTCCATGCCCCAGGGGTCATTATAAAGTCCTGCATGATACCAAAGGATTTGGCTGTCGTTCTACCTGCCCTTGCCCATTTGCCATACTGGTTGCCAAGCTCATTCTCAGTAAACTTTTGCAAGGCGAAGTTTTCAAGCACGGTCTCAGCGGTCTGCTCATCCCTTGTCAGTTCCTCGCCAGTGGCACGTTTGCGGTTGATGGCATCCACATGCTTGGCTGCCGACTGGATGGCACGGGCATCCTCTATACCTGCCAATCCACCAAGGCTCAGTGTGCGTCCATTAGTCAACTCTGTGCCCAGGGAATGCCAGAAACTGTTTGTCTTGCCACTACGAGCATCCTCCATCATGGTGATGGTCTCCTTGTTCTTACGACCAGCAGACCGAAGAGCGATTAACTCAGGGTCATTGTCATAGGCAGGAGAGCCAGCACCCACGTCGGCTCTACCACCCATCCTATCGCCTTGATATGCCTCACTAGCACTTCGCAGGGCACGTTGCCACCACGGACGGCTGCTTTGCTCCTTGTCAATCTCAGCCATACGCTCACGATACCTCGCCTCGATGCGGTCACGTTCCTCGTATGCCTCACGCAACCTCGCTGCGTCAGGATTCTCGATGCGCTCTCGTTCTCTAGCGATTATGGCATCATCCAAAGCACGGTTCATGTCAGGCTGACGGAAGAGGTCTCTCATCGACTCTTGTGCTGACTGAATATCTCGCTCAGTCTGCTTTCGGACACTGGATATCGCATTCTTCGCTGACTGTATCGTATTGTTGAAAACAATTTCCTCCTGCCATGTCGGTTTGTAGCCACCTGTGCCACGGCCTTTGGCCTCTCCTGCTTTGGCTCCTGAGTCAATTCCTACTTCTCGCTTGGTGTTCTCTATCCGTTGTTTCCACTTCGGCACCATACCGCCTAAGACACCTTTTGTACCCGGCTTTTGGCGCACGGCATGAAGACCGAGTCGGCTGGCGAATTCCTCATACGTCGCACCCACGTCATCACCATTGTCATGGAAGTGCTTCCACACCTGCTTGCGGTTCTGATAACCTTGCTCACCACTGGCATGAAACCATGCGTTGAAATCGTCCTCAGACCCGTCGTACTTGCCGTCGGCATACATCGTGTCGTACAGCAGCTTCACTTTCTTGTTCTCGATTGGCATATCTCGTTCTCGTCTCTATTTGTTCTTGTCCGTTCCTTTGATATATTCTCACATCTCCTATCTTCTCTCCTCACCGTCGCAGCCTATGCCACGACACCGCCGCCCCTCTCCTGTCCAGTATGCTGCTGTATCACAGCAGCCCCTCCCCCCCCATGTCCAGTATGCTGCTGTATCACAGCAGCCTCCCTCCCATGTCGTCTATGCCGCCATCAACCCAGCTGCCTACACAGATACGCCCTCCTGCTCCTCGCTGTCCAGGTCCTGCAGCAGGGCGTCACCGAACGGCAAGTCACCATGCTCAAGCACCTTCCGCATCGGCAGATCGCCTTTCTCCCAGAAGCGCATCAGCGTGTCATTGGCATACTGGCGGTAAGCGGCCGATGTCGGGCTCTCCGCGATACTCAGGTCAAACTCCACATTCTTGATTTTCTGGGGGTCATAATACACCACGCCCTTGCGGCCTGCGATATTGATGATCCTCGGCGTGTCATAATACTGCTGCTGCAGCTTCACCGTCTTGTACGCCCCGGCCACTATCCAGTTCGAGAAGTCCTCCAGCAGGTCAAGCAGCGAGGTCGTGCCGTTCTGCGCCTGCTGGGCATACAGCACACCGCTCATGCCCGAAAAGCCCGGCTTGCCCTGCAGAGCGCCATTCACGCCAGTGATGTCCTCGAAGAACTTCAGCTGCATGTTCAGCAGGTCAGCGATGCCGATGTTCGTCGAGTTCACCGCCACCTGTTGCGGCAGCGTGACACCAGGCTTCGCCTTGATGACTATCACGCCATTGAAACGTGTCCACTCATCAGCGATGTCCTCGATGCTGTATCCTTCCGGCAGGCACTCCTCCGGGAAGAGCAGCACACCCTTGGCCGACGATGACATGATCCAGTCCCACATCGTCACTAATCGGTTCACATACCGCTGCTGGTCGATCACGTCGTTGACGAACGAGTGTATCTCACCATCAATCATGGGATAGGCCGAGATGGTGTAGGGATGGCTTCCATGCTCGTAGGGTGTCTCGCCCTCCGCGAGGATGTCACCGAAGGGAGAGAGGAAATAGAAATACCAGTAGTCGTCGATGAACCACTCCGTCTCAATCAGAGGGATGTCGTCTTCTTCCATGCCGAAGGCAGCGCCGCGCTCCAGACGGCTCGCGTTCTCCGCGTCCACCAGCTCTGCCTTGTCGTCCACCTCTATCTTATACACCTCACCGCTGTTCCAGTCATGACAACGAAGACGGGGCTTGCGCTCCTTCCGCCACACCTCTATGACACGGCACAGCGAAGGTCGGTCTGAGCAGAAGAAGTCGAGGTTGCGCAGGTTGCTATAACCAAACTGCTCACAGTTGTCTGCGATGATACGTCGGTCGGCAGCAAGGGAATAGATGTTCCTGAGTCGGGCATAGTCTGATGGACTATGGGCGAATTGTGAGCACAGCTGCTCAAACGTCACGTCATGAAGCTCACCCGCACAGCTCGCGTCCCAGCACCGCACGTCACGCATCATGTTGTCCACGAAGAATGTCCTCGGCTGCACGTTCTCCGTCCACACGTCGAGCTTCCCTTCTCGCCAGCCATAGTACCGCTTCTGCACCACGAGGCCTCCGATGAGGTACTCCTCCAGCATGCGGGCGTTGAGCTTCGCCATGCGGTTCAGCTGCATGTTGTACTGAAGCACCGTCGACATCGTCTCGCCCAGCGTCTGCTCGTCACGGTCACGGGCCACACACGTCGGCTCCTTCGTCTGACTGCGCCACACACCCAGCACGTTCCTCACCAACCGCCGGATCAGGTTGTTCTTCAGAGGGGTCTTCCCCTGCTCCTGGATGTAGTCACTCTCCCTCATGGTCTTCTCACAGCCGCGGGAGTCCCTCACCGTTATCATGTCTCCCCACTGGTCACCGTAGCAATAACGCTTACAACGCTCCCTCTCCTTCCGGTAGCGGTCCATATTGCTCCAGTACCGCTGAGCCATCAGCAGCACGTCCATGGCACGGCTCTCGCCGGTCTTCTTCGACCATGCCACGGAGTCCATGCTGTCATCGTCACTCAGGCGGCTCACTCGCTTCTTACTGTAAAGCACATCACTATCTTTCATCTCTTTCAACTTTCAATTGTCAACTACAATTATCCAGCAGGTATACTTATCGGCTGTCTTCCATTCTTGGTCTTTCCGTTCCCACTCGGCTTAGTCTTCCCATTACTCCCACTTCTCCCACGGTTCCCATTAGCAGGTTTCGGTGGAGTAGGCTGCTGTGGCGCAGTAGTGGTGCTGTCCGTCTGGTTGGAGCCAGCACGTCTCCGCTGCGTGGCATCATATCTGGCTCTTATCTGTCCAGCCTCAGCAGATGTCGGGTTAGGTTTCGCATACCCCAGCGCACCCTTCACAGCCTCCTTATACCCCTCAGGATCCTCATCCTGCATCCTAAACATCCACTCCGATGCCGTCTCCTTATCCGACCGAGTTCGGGCGGATCCACCACCAGAGCCGCCCTGATACTTCTGCGCACGAATCCTGTCACTCTCAGCACGGATACGAGAGGTCTGAGCATTATACTCTGCCACCGACAGCATTCCAGCCTTGTGCTTGGCATCCGCTTCAACTTGCATCCGCTTCAACTCCAGCAAGGCTTCTTTCTGACCTTCCTCAAACTCCTCCTTACTCTTGGCCAATTCAAGCTTCGCCTTCGCCATCTCAATGCTGTTCTCAGCCTTGTATCTAGCCAGCTCAGCCTGTTGCTTGGCTTTCTCGCTGAGAGATTGAGTGCGTCGGTTCTCTGCATCCACACGGGCAGCAGCGAGTGCCCTTCGGGTGTAGAGATCACGCCTCTCCTCACGTTCCTTGCGAATCTTATCTCGCAGTTCCGTGCCAGCCTTTGTCAGACTCATCTCATGGTTCACCGTGTTGGGCGAACCCGATGCCGAACCGACGAGACCTGCGATGGCACTGATGCCGTCACCTATCGACCGCACCAGCATATCTCTCCTTTCACGTTTCCGCAGCCTCTCCTCCTCAGCAGCAGACAGATCATCACGTTTGCCCAGGATGTTCAGTATCTTGTCATACCCATCCACGTCATCGGCATCCACTCCAGCCGCAGCAGCCGCAGCCTTCCCCCTGGTCGCAGTCAATTCCCCCAGGTTCAAGTCCTTCACTTTCGGAGTTGTCGTATCCTCCACCTTTTGTGGAGTGGCTGGGGTAGCTGTCTTCTCAGTATGCTGCGGTTGTGCCGCACCCCCATCATCCTTTCGTTCCGTATGCTGCTGTATTACAGCAGCCTCAGCACCCCCATTATTCCCATCCCCTCCCTTTTGGGGAGGGTTAGGGAGAGGTTTCTCAGTCACTTTCTTCTTCCCTCCCTTTTGGGGAGGGTTAGGGAGGGGTGTCTGGGCCTCATCCATCCCCTTCATCTTCTTCTCTATCTCGCCCATCGTCATCACATACCCAGGGGATGACTCTTTCTTCTTTTTCTCATCGTCCGTCATGACTCATCCTCCTTTACTGATATGTCTTGTTGAGTATCTTCTCCAGCTTTGCAGCATCATCCTCACCTTGGTTGGTGATGCCCTGCAGGTCTTTCTTGCTCAAACCGCTGTCACTACCACCAGTGCTGTCGAGTCCATTGGCGATGTGTGCCGCCACACCACCTATCTGCTGTACAGTCTGCGCAGTGTTGGCTGCGTCCTGAATAGCCATACCTGCTTGCTGACCTTTCAACAATCGTTTGTTCTGCTCAGCCACCTCATCAACACGGTCTTTCCGTGCCTCGTTAGCCGCAACCACGTTTCCGGTCACGTCAGCCAAGGTCTTGTTGTTGGCTTCTCTCACAGCCTCCACGGAGTGCTCCGTGCCACCCATCACAGCCTGACGGCCACGGGCAGCTTTCGACCGTTCTCTCAACGTCTCACGCAACTGCGACATCAGCCGCATGGTGTCACCTCGTTTCGTCGGGTCTTGGTAGTAGTTGCGGTCACGCCACCGCTGGTTGTCCTCCAGCTGTTCCTCAATCTTCTTCTCAGCCTTTCTGCGCTGCTTTCTCGCTGCGATATTTCCTGCGATGGACGAGGCTACGCTCAGTCCTGCGCCAATCAATGCTCCTATCATAAAATTAATGTTTAAGATTTTCCTGCGAAGATAAACACATATCTTTGCATCTATTGAATATCGGTTAATTTACACCGTCCCGTATGCTGCTGTATCACAGCAGCCTCTCATCCCCCCATGTCCCGTATGCTGCTGTATCACAGCAGCCCCACACAAAAAAACATCAAGACCATGCCAAAATTCGAGAAAGGTCACGCTCCAGTAGGTGGTGGAAGAAAAAAAGGCTCCCTCAACAAGTCAAGGGAGCCCATCAGGCAGATGTTCGCGGAATACGTCCTTGGGGATTTCAAGGCATATACCGACGCCATGGCCAAGCTCAAAAAGAATGACCCTGCCGCCTACGTCCGTGCATTCAACGACGCTGTCAAGCATGTACTGCCAGCCCTCCAGTCCATCGAGCTGACAGCCCCCAGCGAATCAAGAGACACCCTTGCAGAGTACGTCAACAATCTCGCAATCGAGGCAGAGCCAAAACCTGACCAAAAGGAATAAAGAGACACCCTCAATTATTCTCAATATAAATAAAAATTCCCAACAAAAGAAGAGCAAGGCACAGCCGTCCTTACTCCCTTGTTCTCCGTAAGCTGCGGCGAAAACGCAGCCCCTCATCTCTTTTTCCCGTAAACCAGACAGTCTATCACACGACGGTTCGCCTCATCCACCTTCCTGTAGTCCCAGTTGATGTATATGTTCGTCACCGACGCGCCCACAGAATGATCTAGGGCAGCGGATATCGTCTCTATGGGGACATCAAGATAAGAGGCCAGCGATGCCCATGTGTGACGGCTCCAGTACGACGTGCAGCCCGCATGATGCTTCTTCAGCTCTTCATTCATGTGCTTTAGGAAAACCTTGTAGTCACCACAACTCTCCGCGAACCTCAGCAGATAGCCCTCACCAGCATAACGCTCCAGCAAATCCTGTGCCTCACGCTCCACTTTGATGCTGAAAAAACGGCCAGTCTTGTTCCGACGGTACTCCAGGCGGCCGTCCTTGATGCAGTCCTTTGGCATGTAATAAAGGTCATTGATGTTGATACCAAGTAGATACACCATCAGGATAAACATGTCCGTATACCTGTTGCCTATATGAAGCAGCCTGCGGCAGCATTCAACAGGAAGGTTCCGCTTGCGGGTAGGCTCGTAACGGATCTTGAAACGACGAAACGGGTAACGGTCCGTCCACTCATTCGTGATCGCCCAGTTGAAAACGGCACGGATGTTACGGAGGTCTATTCCGATGCCGTTCGTCTTACGACCCTTGCGAATCTTACGACCATCCGCGACCGCTCTAGAAACCGAGGAGCGCAATGGCTTGCTCTCCTCATGCGAGACATAACGCGCCAGCCAGTTCGCGTCAACACTCCTCAACGACGCATGAGCGTCGAAACGTTCCACGTTCCTCGATGTACCCCAGTAAAGCTTACGGGTGTTCGGGGCTTTCTTCAGATCCGCATACTTCCTAAGTAAATCCACAAGAAGAAGAGACTCCGACGAGGCACAATCCGGGTCACTGCCCTCGATAATCGCCTTCAGAGACCTCTTCATCTCGTCCGGACGCAACTTGGGATGAAGCAAGATAAACTCCTCGCAGTCCGAGTACAGACGACGAAGAGTGATGGTCATCGAACGATAACCAGGGACACTGCGGGGAACATCCGTCCCCCTGAACTTCACCGGCGACGACAGAGGCGTCGACAGCATCATGCGAACACCCGACACATGGAACACCAGGTTCACTTTTCCGTCACGACTGTTGATGTAAGTACTGATAGTCTTCATAACTCATTTTTTCCGTTTTCATCAAAGCCAAAACAATAGTGATCTCACATCATTTTTGATGGCTTTTCATGCTTGTTTACTATATGTTTACCAAAATACCGCGTCAAAAACGTATCAAATGCGTCCAAATCCAACTTTCAGCCTCATTCTCATTACTCAAAATTACACAAAAAAAGCACCGAAAACAACGCTTAATTCGTTGTGTTTCAGTGCTTTACGTTTTCGTGATTCCGTTGGGACTCGAACCCAAGACCTACTGCTTAGAAGGCAGTTGCTCTATCCAGCTGAGCTACGGAACCATCAAATCGGGTGCAAAATTAATCCTTTTTTTGGGGATAACCAAATAAAAAGATAATTATTTTCAGATGTTTACCTCATTACTTGGGGGATGTAGGATTTAGGGGTTAACACACTCCCCCTCAGACTAATTAGGAATTAGTAGGTAGTAATTAGTAAATGACACACTCTAACTTAGAGGTTGCTCTCCCTCGCAAAACGAGGGAGTCGGAGGGAGTGAGAGATTACCACTGCGAACGCCGCGTTTTACTCTTTAGTAAGTCATTGTTTTTCAGGGCATACTAATCCCCCTCTAAGTTAGAGGGGGCAGGGGGAGTGTGTTAATTTACAAATAAAAAGATAATTATTTGTATTTGTCGATGATAGTTTGGGCTTGCTCGTGGCCGAGCTCCTTGGCTTTGTTGAGGCTCACCATGCCGGCTTTTTTGTTGCCTAGCTGCACTTCGGCGATGCCTTTGATGAGGTAGCCGTTGGCGTTGTCGGGGTCGAGGGCGATGCATTGCTCGGCGGTGGCGAGGGCCTCCTTCTTCATGTTGACACGCAGCTGCAGGGAGGCTTTCTCAGCGAAATAGAGGGGCTCGCGGGGCTCAAGTTGGGTGCAGAGCTCGATGTCGTTGAGGGCTTGCTGGAACTGGCGGCCTTTCACCTCGCACTGCTCACGCTGGTAGAAGAAGTCGACACCCAGGCGGCCCACCATCAGCGAGTCGTACTGGTTGTAGTCGGTGATGGCCTTGCGGTATTCGCCCATCTCGTCGCGCAAGTTGGCGCGGGCGAGGAAGTAGGGGGCCGCGTCGATGGTGTAGGGCTTGCTGAAGCATGCCACCGCACTGTCGAGCAGGGCGAGGGTCTCCTCTTTCGGGGCCTGCAGCATGGTCTTGCACTGGGCGGCCTCATAGAGGAGTTCGGGTTTCAGTCGGTCGGAGTCGGTGATGGACGTCAGCAGGTCATAGGCCTGCTGAAACTCGGCCTTGGTGTAAAGGATCTGTGCCTGAAGGTGCTTGTAGAGCGACAGCGGGTTGATCTCGTAGGCGGTCTGGGCCTCTTGCAGGGCGCGGTCGAGCGTCCATGACTCATAGGGGATGTCTTTTTTGTAAATCTCCTTCTGATACATCAGCCGAGCGTAGGTGAAGTGCGCATCGTCTTTGTTCTCAGCCTTTTGCAGGCAGGTCTGCAAGTCTCTGTCGGCAGCCTCGAAGTTGTTGTGGTTGACGTAGAACTGTGCCCGTGAGGTATAGCCCTCGGATGCGTTGGGGAATTTGTCGATGAACTGGCTCACTGTGCGGGCGTATTTGGCGGAGTCGGCCGTCTGACTGGTGAGCATCAGACCGATGATGGCCTGGTCGAGGTCGTCGGCGATGGCGGTGGGGATGGAGGAGAGGCGCAGCACGGGGTCGTTGGCAGACACACCGGTGGCGGTGAAGCTGGTGGGATATTGTGCGCTGGTGGCGTGTATCTCGTAGGTCTTGGTCTGCTGGTAGAGGCCTACCACCTGGCCTTTCTCATTGACGAAGGGGCAGCTCTTGGTGTTGTCGGGCACCTGCATGTCCATGATGTAGTAGGGATATTGGTCCATGAAGGTCTCCACGTTTTTCACTTTGGCGGTGATGATCTCGGGCTGTCTGACGGCATAGCCCACGAGGTAGATGGGGCTGCCGGCCGCCGTGGGGGTGGTGGCGAGGGTGGCCGCCGTGGTCTTGCCATTGACATGAAATTTGGCCACGTCGTAGATCTCGTCGGCGCCGATGAGATACTCCACGTCCATCTTCTTGCCGGTGGCGTCGATGACCACGGCATGGTCGGCACCCACAAAGGATGCCCAGTCGGCGATGGCGGTGCCGTTGTTGTCGATGAAGACGCCATGGCTGGACTCGAGGATGGAGCCGTCGGCCCGGAAGGTGGTGAGTGAGAACACTGCTTTGGCGGCGTTTTTGACAGGGGCGGGCTGTGCATGCAGGTGGATGACAGCCGCCATGAGAAGGAATGCAGATGTGATGATTTTTTTCATTGTGATTGAAGTTTCACATTCGCTCAACGTGCAAGGAGTTCAGGTGTTGAGGAGTTCAGGAGTCCAGGAGTTGAGGAGTTGAGGAGTCCAGGAGTTGAGACATTACCTCTGCTTGCTGATGAGCTATACGAATAAAGTTGAGTTATTTTAATAATTCAATTGCGTTTTTGATGGCGGCGTCGCTGATGTCGCTGCCACTGAGCATCTGGGCGATCTCGCCGATGCGCTCCTCGTCGGTGAGACGGCGGGTGTGGCTGACGGTGCCTTCGGAGGTCTCCTCTTTGTACACCTTGTAGTGGTGGCGGCCTTTGGCAGCAATCTGCGGCAGGTGGGTGATGCTGATCACCTGACGGTCGTTGTCGCCCATCTCTTCCATAATGTTGGCCATCATCTCGGCCACTTTGCCGCTCACACCGGTGTCGATCTCGTCGAAGATGATGGTGGGGAGCTGGACGGCGCCGCTGATCATGGCTTTGAGGGAGAGCATCACGCGGGCAATCTCGCCTCCCGACGCCACTTGTGCCACGGGCTGTAGCGGGGTGCTGCTGTTGGCGGTGAAGAGGAAGGCCACGCGGTCATGGCCATCGTCGCTGAGCGGCTCGTCGGTGATCTGCACCTCGAAGCGCACCTGGGGGATGCCTAAGGGCACCAGCCGCTTCTTCATTTCCAGCTCCACGGTCTTGGCGGCCTCCTGGCGGGTCTTCCGTAGGGTGGCGGCTTTCGCTTCGCAGGTGGCTTTGAGCGCGCGCTCCTTTTCTTTGACCTCCTCTATCAGGAGGTCGCTGCCGTCGATGCTGCCCAACTGCTGCTCCAGGGTCTGGCGGATGTCGATGAGCGCGCCGACGCTCTGGACGTGGTATTTCTGCTGCAGGTGGTAGAGGGTGTCGAGGCGGTCGCTCACCTGGTCCATCCGCGCGGGGTCGAAGTCCATGCGGTCGGTGTATCGGGCGATGTCGGCGGCGATGTCTTTCAGTTCGATGTAGCTGTTCTCCAGCCGCTCTGCCGTCTCGGCGATGTCGGGGTAAACCTTTTTGATGGCGTCGATGGCGTGAGAGGCGGTCTTGAGCAGCGTGGTCACACCTTGTTCGCCGGAGAGGGCGCTGTCGGCTTCGTAAAGGGCGCCTTTGATCTCCTCGGCGTGGGAGAGCATGCTGTATTCGTTTTCCAGTTCTTCCTGTTCGCCCTCCGTGAGGCGGGCCTCCTCCAGCTCATGGTGCTGAAACCGCAGGAAGTCTTCATTCTCCTGGTTTTTGCGGATCTCTTGCTGCAGGCGTTCCAATTCGCGGCAGACGGCCTTGTATTGCTGGAAGGACTGGCGGTAGTCGTCGAGCTGCTCTTGGTGGCCGGCGATGATGTCGACGACGCTGAGCTGGAAGTCGTCCTGGTTGAGCAGCAGGTTCTGGTGCTGGCTGTGGATGTCGACGAGCCGTTCGCCCAGTTGGCGCATCAGCGTGAGGGGCACGGGGGTGTCGTTGATGAAGGCGCGGCTTTTACCTGCGCTGTTGATTTCTCTTCTGAGGATGGTGTCGTGGGCGTCGTAGTCGATGTCGTTCGCCTCGAAAAACGCCTCCATCCCATATCTGCTGAGGTCGAAATGGCCCTCGATGACGCAGCGGTCTCTGCCGGTCTTGATGGTCTTGGTGTCGGCGCGCTGTCCGAGCAGCAGTCCCAAGGCTCCGAGCATGATGCTCTTGCCGGCTCCGGTCTCTCCAGTGATGACAGAGAACCCGCTGTCGAACTGGAGGCGGAGCTCGTCTATCAGTGTGAAGTTTTTGATATGCAGATATTTAAGCATTGCTTGTTTAAGTTATTGTTTAATCTTCTCCCAGGCATTGTTTTGCGAGGCATTGATGCTGAAGAGGATTTCGTAGACCTTCTCTTTCTCGTTGGCGGTGCCTTTCCCTTTGTAGATGTTGGCCAGCTCGTCTTTCTTATAGTCTGTCCAGATCTGGGGCAACATGCTCAGCGGCTTGTTCTCATGGCATTTCTTCAGGTCTTCCTCTAGGGCGGTGGTCACGTTGGTGCGGCCGCGCTCCACGTTGCTGGCCATCTCGTCGAGTCCTTTGCGGTAGTAGTCATACTGCAGTTGGCGGAAGGGCTGCATGCCTCCGTCGAGGTAGTCGTTGATGATGGCGAAGCGGTTGCGGTCGTTTTCGAAGGCTTTCCAACCGGTGAAGCCCAGGTTTTGCGCGTTGTTGACGAGGTTCATACACCGCTGCAGGATGTCCTCTCCGCCCATGGGTGAGAAACTGTCGAGGTCGAGACCGATGATGAGGTAGGCGTAGTAAGCGATGAGGGCGGTGAGTTGGTTGTCGATCATCTCCTCATTGAACTCCAGCTGGTCAAACTGTGAGAACTCGAAGTTGAAGTCGTTGTCTTTGTTGTTATAGAGGGTGGTGGTGTAGGCGGAGTTGTAGACGGGGCGGTTGGCCTGGATGAGCGCGTTGCAGGTAAAGGTGTTGCTGGAGTTGTCGTATTTGGTGACGGTGATGTTGAAGTTGCAGACGATGCGCTCGTTTTTCTGAAACTGCAGTTTGGTCCACTGACGGTCGTTAATGAACTGTGTGAGTGTCTCTTGCAGGCTTTCAAACACGCTCTTGTCGGTGCCTTGTATCTGGTTGGAGTTGATGGTCACTTTGGCCTCCAGTTCTTGCCCGTAGCAATGGAGGACGGTGAGTGCCAGCAGGATGCTTGTCAGTATCTTTTTCATTGGCGGTAGGGTTTGAATTGCAAAAGTAAGATAAAAAAGTGAATAACACTTATTTTTTATGATTTTTTGGTTTTTTTTGGATTGCGAAAATTAAAACAGTTGACAGTTGATAGTTGACAGTTGACAATTGACAGTTGATATTGCTAACAACTCGTCTACTTATCAACTAAAAGAGATTACGAAAAAGACAAAAAAGACAAAAAATACGAAAATTTTTGTCATCTGCGATGACAGATCATATGCTGCACAAGACTTTGAGGCCATTGGTAGGAGGTCGGGCCTCCGAGCCCGACAAATGATAGGATTGCGGAAATAGACGGAAAGGGCGGAAATAATGCGGAAATCTTACAATAGTTGACAGTTGATAGTTGACAGTTGACAAGTTGTTTGAAATTTATGCGCCACAAAGTCTGTCATCGCAGATGACAAAAATTTCCGCATTATTTTCGTCTTTTCCGCATTATTTCCGCAATCTCTTATAGAACACAAGTTATTAGCACTGTCAACTGTCAACTATCAACTATCAACTGTCAACTGTCAACTGTCAACTGTCAACTAAATTCGAAATAATGTCATAAAAATCAAAAAAGTATCAGAATCCGATATCATAATATTGTGATATTTTGAAAATATGTTGTAATTTTGTCCCCAAATTTCGATAACTATTATTAATAACTAAAACAAAAGCTAATGAAAAAGATTTTTACTCTGTTTGCCCTTGTCATGATGGCAATGGGCGTAAGTGCTCAAGAAGTGGCACTTTTCGACAATGGTGGCACCTACGGTAATGGCGCTTCACTGTCTACCGCCAATGCACAGGTGGTGCTTGGCAACGACCGTACCACCAAGAACTACAATCTGAAACTCTCCAGCTGCAAAGCCTATTGTGCTGGTCTTTTCGGCCAGACCGTGCAGGTGCAGAACGAGGACACCGGCGAGATGGAAGACAAGACCCGCGTGGTGTATGTCGTGGGTGACCAGAACCCCAAGGACAAGGAACTGGACGGTGGCGACAAGAGCCAGGGTAGCGGTTATAAGCCCGAGAGCGGCAACCTGCCCCAGTCAGGTACTTACTACATGTTCACCCCGAAGAAGAATGGCCATGTGGTGTCTTTCATTATTCTCAATAGCGGCAAGAACTTCTACGTGGTAAAAGGTTCTGACGGCACCAACCTGCCAACCAGCGAACTGATACTCAAGGCTGATGGAGACGAGGCTACCGAGGTGCAGTTTAACGAAGACTTCACAGTGGAGGAGAAGGTGACTGGTACCATCGAGTTTGACGTGGTGGCCAACGAGACCTATTACATCTTCTGCACCGGCTCTAAGCTGAGCTATGGTGGCTATGTGTTCACACCGGAAGGTGGCGAGGCTCAGGACCTCACTGAGACCACTCTCTGGGAAGGCACTGCAGTGGTGGATGGTTGGGCCAACCAGCCCGGCTTCTTAGCCGATGGTGGCGCTGAGTTGCAGGCTGTCAATGCCAAGGCTGGTGATATCATCCGCTTCTATATGACCGCTCCTGACAATGAGTGGGAAGTAGAGCTGACAGAAGGACACTGGGGCGGCATGTACGTACGCTGGGCTGCTTACGATCATGGCGGCACCAACGAAGATGGAAGTCCAAGACTGTACACGGTGGTGGACCTCGCAGGTAAAGGTTATGCTGATTTCGTGATGACCGACGAAGCCATCACCAATGCCTATACGATGAAATATTGGGGCAACGTGTTCCTGCTCAATGGCACTGGCAACATGACCGTCACTAAAATCACGATCCTTCAGGAGGGCGGCGTGACACCTCAGCCAGAGGGCGAGAAAGTGAGCATCATCGACCAGTTTGTTAACACATGGAGCGCTGAAGAGAACTACTCCGTCAATGGGGATGGCTCCATCACCTTCAACGCCGTGGCTTGGGGTGGACTGGCCGCTTGGCTTGCTCCCGAAGGCGTGCTCTCTGACTGGACACAGTACAGCAAACTCGTGTTTGAGTTTGAAAACAATCCCGTTCCTGTCGCCGTACAGGGCTTCGTGCAGTGTCTCGACAACGACAACGCCGAAGTCAACAGCACTTGGTGGGGAAATGCCGGTATCACCAAACTGGAGTGCCCATTCGAGGGTAAGGATATGAGCCGTGTGCAGCAGGCCGCTCTCCAGGTTTCAGACGTGGCTACAGTCATTATTACCGCCATCTACCTCGTGAGGGATGTCAATGGCATCGAGGAGACCGTGGCTCTGACCAAGAACGTCAATGTCAACGCTCCTATCTACAACTTGGCTGGCGTGCGTGTCAACAAGGACTACAAGGGTATTGTGATCCAGAATGGCCGCAAGTTTATCCAGAAATAAACGATTATCAACACAAAACCAGAGGGTGGCCCGAAAACCACCCTCTATTTTTCGCTTTTCGGATAGGAGGTCGGGCCTCCGAGCCCGACAATGATTAAAAGGGTAGGGGGTACCACGGGCTCGGAGGCCCGTGCTCCTAAAGGCGAAAAGCGAATGGCGAAAAGCGAATAGCGAAAGGCAAACTGCGAAAAGCTAACTGCCAACTGCCAACCGCGAACAATCAACCTAAATACCAATTAATATTTTATGAATCCAAGCAAGTCTTACAAACATTACCTTATATTATTTAAGGTGATGCTACTGTTTTTGACGTTGCTCCCCATGCAGGCTTTCGCCCAGGTGAAAGTGACGGGTACGGTCACCGACCAGGTGAATGGTGAACCCATCATTGGAGCGACTGTCAAAATCAAAGGAACAAGCACGGGTGTGGTGACCGACATTGACGGCAATTACTCCATTGAAGTGACTGCCGGCCAGACCCTTGAGTTTTCCTACATAGGTTACAACACCCAGACCCTGAAAGTGAACCGCAGCGGAAGGCACGACATCAGTCTCTCTGAGGAGACCAATGTGCTGGAGCAGGTGGTGGTAGTGGGTTATGGTACGATGAAACGTAGCGACCTCACCGGTAGTGTGTCGTCCATCGGCGAGGCCCAGATCAAGCAAGGTGTCAACACCAGTATCGAGCAGGCCATGCAAGGCCGTATCGCCGGTGTGAACGTGACCCAGAACTCAGGTGCACCTGGTGGCGGTATCTCCGTGCAGATACGTGGTATCAACACCTTCAACGGCAACGAGCCCCTCTATGTGGTGGACGGTATCGCCATGTCGGGCCAGACCTCGGACAACACCTCCGTGTTGAGCACCATCAACCCCTCTGACATCACCAGCATCGAGGTGCTCAAAGACGCCTCCGCCACCGCCATCTACGGTAGCCGCGCCTCCAACGGTGTGGTGCTCATCACCACCAAGCGCGGTCAGGAAGGCAAACCCAAGCTCTCTTACGAGGGATATATGGGTTGGCAGCAGTTGCCCAACCCACTGGAGGTGATGAACCTGAAAGAGTTTGCACAATTCTATAATGTGCGTGCCGAGATCTACGGCTATGGCCGCCGTGAGGAGTTGCTCGACCAAAGTCTGCTCACCAACGGTACCGACTGGCAGGACGAGCTCTTCGACACCGCTTTCATGCACAACCACCAGGTGAACATCAGCGGCGGTACCAACAATATGCACTACTCCCTCTCTGGCGGTTATCTCGACCAGGACGGTATCGGTGTGGGGTCTAACTTCAAGCGCGCCACCTTCCGTGCCAATTTCGATACCAATGTGACCAAATGGCTGCAGGTGGGTGTCAACGCCGCCTACGCCAATACCAAGCAGGTGATCACTTTCGACGAGAACAACGTGATCCGCACCGCCTTGGTGCAGTATCCCGACATGGCGCCTCGCAATCCCGACGGATCTTACGACTTCGGACTCAATCTGGAGCACAACTATAACAGCAACCCCCTCTTTGAGGCAGAGATGCGCGACAACAACCGCGGCTCCTCACAGGTGGACTACAACTTCTTCGCCAATGTCACACCGCTGAAAGGACTTTCTATCCGCGTGGAGTATGGCGGCAACCGCAGCTGGGGCGAGAGCACCTTCTTCCAGCCCAGTTATCAGACCGCACAGCAGAGCATCGAGTCGCAGCTCACCCGTGGCAACTCCCGCAACAGCTATAACACCTTCAAGCAGTATGCCACCTACGACTTTGAGCCGTTGAAAGGCCATCGTTTCCAGATCATGGGTGGTCATGAGCGGCAGTGGGGCGAGTGGTATAACGGTTCGATGGGCCGCAAAGGCTATATGTTCGACACCGTGAAGAGTATCGCCGTGGGCGACGCCTCCACCGCCACCAATGGCGAGCAGGGCAACGACTGGGCCATCGCCTCATGGTATGGCCGTTTCAATTACAACTTGCTCGACCGCTACTTGCTCACCGCCACCATCCGTGCCGACGGCAGTTCCAACTTCGGTCCCGACAAGCGTTGGGGCTATTTCCCCTCCGCTGCCCTTGCCTGGCGTATCACCCAGGAAAAGTTCATGCAGAACGTCAAGTGGCTGCGCAATGCCAAGCTGCGACTCGGATGGGGTCTGGTAGGTAACCAAAACGCCTCCAACTATGCCTATGGCATCGCCATGAGTAGCATCGCCACGGCATGGGGCACCGGTTTCTACGACCATAACTATCCTAACCCGCTTCTCCACTGGGAGGAGACCAAAGCCTACAATGTGGGTCTCGACCTCTCTTTCTTCGACAACCGCATTGAGCTGATCATCGACGCTTATCTCAAGAAGACTGACAACCTCTTGATGAAAGCCACCCTGCCCACCTATGTGGTGAACAACACAGGATGGAAGGGCATCCAGCCTCCCGACATGAACACCGGCGCTATCGAAAACAAGGGTATTGAGTTCACCCTCAACACCGTCAACGTCTCCAGCAATGGATTTGAATGGCGCACCGGAGCCACCATCTCGTTCAACAAAAACAAACTCAACAAACTATATAACGATGACGCCTCCATCCCCGGCAGCATCAGTGGTACCATTTATACCCTGTCGGAGATCGGCGGACCCATCGGCCGGTTCTATGGCTACAATGTGATCGGCATGTTCACCAAAGAGGATGACTTCTACCAGAAGAACGCCCTCGGTGAGTGGATGCTCGACAAAGACGGCAACAGGTTGCCGGTGGCACGTCCCGCTGACTCCAACGACAACCTCTATCCCATCGCACAGCGCGGTATCTGGGTGGGCGACTATATCTACGAGGATGTCAATGGCGACGGCAAAATCACCGTGGCCGACCGTAAATATATCGGCGACCCCAACCCCGACTTCACTTTCGGTCTCAACAACACCATCCGTTGGAAAGACCTGGAACTCTCGTTCTTCTTCAACGGCAGTGTGGGCAATGACGTGTTCAATCTCGTCAAGCTCAACCACTCTGACCCCACCGCATGGGGCAACAAACTGAAGATGGTAAGCGACTATGCCAAGATAGGTATGATAGACGAAAACGGATCGCTCAACGACATCTCCAATGTCTATGTGCTCAATCCAGAGGATGCCAAGACACAGCGCATCAGCGTGAGCGGCGAGAGCCAGAACGACAACAACCGCGTGAGCAGCCGATTTATCGAGGATGGCTCCTATCTGCGACTGAAGACCCTCTCGCTGGCCTACAACCTGCCCAAGAAGTGGCTCGCACCGCTGAAACTCGACTGGGTGCAGGTGTACGCCAATGTGCAGAACCTCTTCACCATCACAGGCTACGACGGCTATGACCCCGAGCTGGGTTCTATCGGGCAGAGTGTGATACTTCAGGGTATCGACAACTACCGCTACCCCTCGCCACGTATCTATAACTTCGGTCTGAAAGTGAATTTCTAATGGAGTGAAAGTTGAGCGAAAGCGAGACTTGAATCAATATATAACAAGGAAAACGATTATGAAAACAACTTATTTCAAGATATGCGTCATGCTTTTTGCCGTCGTCGCTGTGGTGAGCAGTTGCGATGACGACTTCCTGGAGCGTATACCCAAGCATGGCTATGTGGCAGAGAACTATTACAACACCGACGACGCGGTGCTCAAAGCCATTGAGCCTCTCTACAACTACGCCTGGAGCGGCTATAACGAGCGCGCCATCGTGGGTATGGGCTCGTTTCGTGCCAACGACGCATGGAGCCCCTACCTGCAGGGAGAGTTTGCCCGCTTCACCATCACCGGTCTCACCACCGAACTGATGAATGCCTGGTCGTCTATCTACATGGTGGTGTCGATGGCCAACCAGCTGATCTACGACATGGACACCTATGCCACCGACGGCGTGTCGGAGGCCGTGAAAAACCAGGCCCGCGGCGAGGCTATGCTGATGCGCGGCACCGCCTACTTCTATCTGTTGCGTGGCTGGGGCGATGTGATCCTCTATGAGGACAATATCGACGCCACGACGACCCCCGTGCGCCCACTCAACACCGAGGAGAGCGTGCTGAAGTTTATCATCCGCGACTTTGAGCGTGCCGCCCAGCTGCTTCCGGAGAAGGGCAGCAACAACCACCCCTCACGCTATGTGGCTAAAGCCCTGGAGGCCAAGGCCCTGCTGGCACAGAGTGGCTGGAACAAAAACGGACAGCGTGACGAGGCAACCCTGAGACGGGTGGTGGAGCTCTGCGACGAGGTGATCAACTGCGGTCAGTATCGTCTGCTCGACAACTACGAGGACCTCTTCCGTCCGCAATTCAACGACAACGAGGAGACCCTCCTCGCTATGCGCTGGGCTGACCCACTGCTGGGTGAGTATGCCGCCAGCAACAACCTCATCTCGGACCTCGCCTGGTCGGACGTGACCGACGTGAACTGCTGGGGTGGCAGTCTGCATGCCTCGGTCGACATGATCGACTACTACAATGAGGAGCCTGCCGACTCGTTCCGCCTGCGTGGCACTTTCTTCACCCCCGGGCGCCGCTACGGCTACATCTGGAGTGAGAAAGGCGGCTACACCTACAACCGCAACTGGATACAGTGCAAGAAAGGCGTGGTGGGCACCAAAGCCGACTGCGACGGCCATCTGGCACAGCAGGCCTCACCCCTCAACACCTATATCATGCGACTGGCCGATGTCTACCTCATCAAGGCCGAGGCCCTGCTGGGCAACAATACCTCGACGAGCGACGCCAACGCCTTGGCCGCCTTCAACGCCACCCGTCTGCGTGCCAAACTGCCCGCCAAGAGTTCCTTCACCTTCGAGGACCTCATCCGCGAGCGCCGCATCGAGTTCTGCCTGGAGTACTGCAACTGGTATGACATGGTGACCTGGTATCGCTGGAAGCCCCAGTATATGCTCAACTTCTTCAACAGCAAGCAGCACCGCGCCTTCATGCTCAACCAGGGCGACCTCATCCTCAATGATGACAAGACGATGAGCTACCGCTGTGTGTTCCCCGGCACCAACAACTGGTATTTCTTCGACCAGAGCGGCCACTGCTACTGGAGCGACTGTCTGCGTCAGAGCGAGACCGACAACACTGTGGTGCAGACCAAGAAGCAAGGCTATACCTTCAATCTCGACTCCCTGGCACAGGCACAAGGCGCCAACTACTCGCCCATCGTGCTCACCGAGGCCAATATCTTCATGCCTTATCCTGAGAGCGATGTCATCCAGAATCCATACTTCAGCCAGCCCGCTGTGGAGTATGTCTTCAAAGAGCAATAAACCATCTAATGAAAAGTATATGAAACATCATATTTTCAACTACCCATACGGACTGCTGCTCACGGCACTGATGGCCGTCGTCGTGTTCTCTTTCTCCTCCTGCAAGGACGATGAAGAGGGCATGGGCACTCCCCAGATTACAGCAGTCCGTTCGTGCGACCCTGCCAAGGCCGACAGCACCTTCACCAAGGCCGGTGCCGGTTCTCTGCTTGCCATCATCGGCAACAATCTGAGCAAGGTGCAGAAAGTGTTTATCAACGACCAGCAGGTGTACTTCAATCCCACGATGAACACCGACCACAGCGTCATCGTCACCGTGCCTTCAGAGGACGACGGCTTTGAGTTGACCGCCTTCAACAGCGACCTGAAAGACGAGATCCGTGTGGAGACCTCTCACGGCACCGCTGTCTACGCTTTCAAGATCACCGCTCCCTATCCCAGCATCTCGCGTCTGCAGGGCACCTATCCCCGTGAGGCCGGCGATGTGCTCAATGTCTATGGACTCAACCTCGTGGACATCGAGAAAGTTTACTTCACCGACCTCTCTGCCGAACAGCTCGACACCACGGTCTGGGAGACTGTCGGCGGCAACCATGTCGACGTAGCCAAGGTGGAGACCATCGTCAAGGATCACTACCTCAACAACCGCACCCAGGCCTACGAGACCACTTCGCAGTTGGGCGTCACCATCCCCCAGTTGCCTTACGACAAGGGTACGCTGGTGATCGAGTGTGCCGGCGGCACCACCTATATCGCCTTCTCGGTGTTGCCTGGACAGCCCATCATCTTCGACATCAGCAGTGATATGCCGGTGCCAGGTGAGGAAGTGACCATCACGGGCCGTGAGTTTGTGCAGGTGGAGTCGGTCACCTACAGTGGCGTGACCATACCCGCCAAAGACCTGAAAGTGGCAGAATCGGAGGATGAAATCACCTTCACCGTGCCCAAGGTGCCTGCAGCAGACGCCAGCGACGGCAAGCTCTACGTCAATACCCCGGGCGGCAGCGGCAGCATCATGTTCTGCGAGTACAGTTGTCGTCTTACCAGTTTTGACGGTGATGCCACCGACAACGGATGGGGACCCAACTGCACCATTGAGAAAGCCAACGGCGATGACCCACCTGTGACAGGCGACGGCATGTTTGCACACCTCTTCGTCGAGGAGGAGTCGCAGCAGTGGTGGGGCCAGATGATTTACTTCCGCAAGGGATGGGACGGCAATAAGTTCCCACTTCCCTCCTACGATATCATTCCTGCCACAGCCTCTACCGACGAGGTGTATCTCGCCATGGAGGTGTACAACAACGAGAGCGACTACAACAACGGCACGTTCTCGGGCTATCTGCGCTACTTCCTCCAGGCTCAGGATGAAGACCCGGTGGAGACCGTCAACCAGTATGACGCCTTCTATTGGATTAGCTATGATGACAAGACCTTCGGTTTCACGACTCCCGTCTTGGGCGACATCAACGGCGACGCTCCCATCGGCAAGTGGTATCGACATGTGCTACCGCTGAGCATGTTTGGCGAGTATCAGGGCAAGACCTACCAAGATGTGGTGGCCAACGGTATCAACCAGTTCCGCATCCAGTCGATCAACCAGCACACGACACGTGGTTACATCGATGTGTATGTGGACAACGTGCGTATCTTCTATAAAAAGAAATAGATGAAGAAGTATGGGAGTTAAGGAGTTAAAGGAGTTAAGGAGTTAAGCCAAATGAATCGTGGGCTGTTTCCCTTTGGCCATCAGATGTAATGGCTTAACTTCTGAGCGAAGCGATAACTTCTTAACTACTTAACTACTTGAATAATCAATCAAATAATTGATCATAACATGAAAATAAAGAATATATTCAGCGTCATGCTCCTCTCGCTGGCAGTCCTGGGATTCCAGGCCTGCAGCGACGTGGAGAACCCGACCATCGACACCGGGCTGCGCACGGGCAATGCCACCTCTATCGAGCTCTTCAGAGACTCTGTGGCGCTGACCGACCTCCATTTCTCCATCGGAAAGAGTGCCGCCATCATCGGCGTGCAGGCCGACGGCGACTGGACCGCAGAGGTGGGCGACGAGTCGTGGTGCCATCTGGCTGTGCATGCCGGTTATGGCTATACCAACAAATTCTCCTACACCAAGATTGAAGTGGACAAGAATAACGGCGAGGCTCGCAACACCACCCTCACCGTGCGCTCCGGCAACCTCACGAAGCAGGTGGCCATCACCCAGAACGGTACGGGCACCGACCCCAGCGACCCCTTCATGAGTGCCTTCACCTTTGTGGAGCAACTCAAGATAGGTTACAACTTGGGCAACACGCTCGACTCCAACCCCATCGGCTCGTGGTGGAATCCTGAGGGCAAGACCCCCATCGACTTTGAGACCCAGTGGGGACAGCCTGAGACCACGCCCGAAATCATCAAGACCATCGCCGACAAAGGGTTCAACGTGATCCGTGTGCCGGTGACATGGGGCATCCACTGTGATGCCAACGACAACATCGACGCAGCGTGGATGGCACGTGTGCAACAGGTGGTAGACATGGTGATCAACACGGGCTGCTACTGCATCCTCAATGTGATGCATGACACGGGTGCCGCTGAGAACCGCTGGCTGGTGGCCGATTTGGACAACTATGAGACCATCAGCGCACGCTATAAGAAAATATGGACACAGATAGCCAACCGCTTCAAGGACTATGGCGACCACCTGGTGTTTGAGGCCTTCAACGAGATCCTGAACAAGAACAACGATTGGGGCGACCCAGGTGATGCCTCTGCTTATGAGGCCATCAACCGTCTGGAGCAGGACTTCGTAGACGTGGTGCGTGCCACTGGCGGCAACAACGCCTACCGCAACCTGGTGGTCACCACGTACAGCGCGGGCAGCACACCAGCCAAATTGGCAGGTTTGAGGATACCCACCGATGTGCATCCCAACCACATCCTGGCCTCCATCCACTGCTACGACCCCTATTGGTTCTGCAATGACACCGATAATGAAGAAGACCAGCAGTGGTATATCTATATGTTCGACGCCGCAGTTCAGCAGGAGATCGACGACCTCTTCGCCCGTGTGGACAAGCGGTTCTCCGGAGATCTCGGCGTGCCGTATATCTTTGGAGAGTTTGGCGCTATCGGTACCCATTCCGGCATGACAGAGCGTGTGAAGTATGCGCAGTATATGATGCAGAAGTTTGCGCAGTACAACACCACCGGCCTCTGGTGGATGGGACTCCTCGACCGCAAAACCCTCAACTGGTATGAGCCGGAGATAGCGGATGTGCTGGTGAAGTAAACACCTGGCACCCCTCCCTGACCCGAACACCCCTCCCTAACCCTCCCCAAAGGGGAGGGGATTTAGACGCAGCCGCCTTGTGCAAAAAAGAGAGCACAAGGCGGTTGTCGTCTTAAGAAAATATCATTTCAAGACATCATCATCCCCTAAAAACCTGATTTCGACATCTGTTCTAAAAACTTTAAAGCATTGTATCAAACTCCGTCATTAAAGTATCATTGTTTTTCCGTTTTTTTTATTTATTTTGCAATGAAATTCTAATAACGCGATCAATGAGAACATTCTTAGCCTTTATCACCTTGGTGATGACATTGGCGGCATGCCAAGAACAGCCTGCCTCCAACCCCTTTGTGACTGTGGCCGACGGCCATTTCGTGCGTGACGGAAAGCCCTATTATTATGTGGGCACCAACTTTTGGTATGGGGCCATCCTCGGCAGTGAGGGACAGGGTGGCGACCGCGACCGCCTGTGCCGCGAACTCGACCAGATGAAAACCATGGGCATCGACAACCTGCGTATCCTTGTGGGAAGTGATGGTGAACGGGGAGTGACCACCAAAGTGGAGCCTACCCTTCAGGTCTCACCTGGTGTCTACAATGACACGATCCTGGCTGGCCTCGACTACCTGTTGCTGGAGATGGGCAAGCGGCAGATGGTGGCCGTGCTCTACCTCAACAACTCATGGGAGTGGAGTGGGGGATATGGCTTCTATCTCGAACATGCCGGAGTGGGCAAGGCTCCACGTCCCAATGAGGACGGATATGGCGCCTATATGAGTTTTGTGGCTCAGTATGCCTCCAATGAGAAGGCTCACCAGCTCTTCTATGACTACGTGCGCTACATCTTAGGACGCACCAACCGCTACACGGGTGTGAAATACGTCGACGACCCCGCCATCATGTCATGGCAGATCGGCAACGAGCCACGCGCTTTCAGCAAAGAGGCGTTGCCGGCCTTTGAGAAGTGGCTCGCTGAGGCGGCAGCACTCATCCGCAGCATCGACAAAAACCATCTCATCTCCGTGGGCAGCGAGGGTGCCTGGGGTTGTGAGGGCGACTATGCGGCTTACGAGCGCATCTGCTCTGATCCCAACATCGACTACTGCAACGTGCACCTGTGGCCCTACAACTGGTCGTGGGCGCGTCCAGATCACTTGGTGGAAGACTTGCCAGCCAGTTGCGACAGCACGAAAAACTATATCGACCGTCATCTGGCCATCTGCGACCGGCTTAACAAACCTCTCGTGATGGAGGAATTCGGCTATCCACGCGATGGGTTTAAGTTCTCTAAAGAGACTACCACCGAGGGGCGCGATGGTTACTACCGCTTCGTCTTCTCGCTCGTGGGCGACAACGCCGAGAAGGGCGGTCACTTCGCTGGCTGCAACTTCTGGGGATGGGGCGGCTTCGCCAACCCACAGCATGAGCAGTGGCAGGTGGGCGACGACTACACCGGCGACCCGGCCCAGGAGGCTCAGGGCCTCAACTCTGTCTTCTCCACCGACAGCACCACCCTGCAGGTCATCCAGAAAGAAGTGGAGAGAATGAGGGGGATCTAACACCTCTCCCTGACACCCCTCCCTAACCCTCCCCAAAGGGGAGGGGACTGGAAACTCCTCACAGATACTTCTCCCTAACCCTCCCCAAAGGGAGGGGATAAAGATGCACAGTGGAGGAGGTCGTGATTTCTTGAGATTGTAATAACGTAATAACGACAGTAATCAAATAACTTGTCAACTTGTCAACTCGTCAACTTGTCAACTAAAAAATGAAAAGAATCATCCCTTTGCTGCTTTTGCTTTGTGTGTGGCTGCCTGTCACTGGGCAGATCATCGGGCATAACATCGTGGTGAATGTCACCCCTGACCATAAAGACTGGAACTATAAAACCGGTGAGAAAGCGAAGTTTACCGTCGAGGTGCTTAAGTCGGGCACGCGGCTCGACAACGCTGTGGTCGACTATGAGGCTGGACCAGTGATGTACCCCGATGTCAAGAAGAGTGGCGTCACACTGAAAGACGGCACGATGCAATGGACCGGCACGATGAAAGAGCCTGGCTTCTACCGCCTGAAAGTGGTGGCACACGTCGACGGCAAAGACTATGCGGGGCTCTGCACCGCTGGTTTCTCGCCTGAGAAGTTGCAGCCGGCCACGAAATGTCCCGACGACTTCGACGCCTTCTGGAGCAAAGCGCTGGAAGAGGCCCGACAATATCCGCTCGACCCCCATGTCACCCTGTTGCCGGAGCGTTGTACTGAGACCGTCAATGTGTATGAGGTGAGTTTCGTCAACAACCGTCCGGGGAGTCGTATCTACGGCATCTTGTGCAAACCTGTCAAGCCAGGCAAATATCCTGCGCTGCTGCGGGTGCCTGGCGCCGGCGTGCGGCCTTATGGCGGTGACGTGTGGACAGCCTCGCAGGGAGCCATCGTATTGGAAATCGGCATTCACGGCATCCCCGTCACCATGAAGCAGTCGGTCTATGACGATATCCGTCAGGCTGCTCTTGATGGTTACTGGGAGACCAACCTCGACCAGCCCGACAAGAACTACTACCGTCGGGTGGTGGTGGGAGCGGTGCGCTCCGTCGACTACATCGCGTCGTTGCCTGAGTGGAACGGTCGTCAGGTGGGTGTGACGGGTTCGTCGCAGGGTGGATTCCTCTCCCTCTCCACGGCAGCGCTCGACCCGCGTATCACCTATGTGGCCGCTGTTCACGATGCCATGTGCGACTATGAAATGGCTTTACAAAAGAAAGCCTGCGGATGGCCTCATTATTTCTATCAGGTGAAAAATCCTGACATGAAGAAGGTGGAGGGCGCACGTTATTACGATGGCGTCAACTTTGCCCGCAGAATCAAATGTCCGGGATGGTACTCCTTCGGCTATAACGATGAGGTGGTGCCCCCTTCTTCCGCCTATTCTGTTTATAATGTGGTGTCAGCTCCCAAGACCCTCTCCCTCTACCAAAAAACCGGACATTTCTGGTATCAAGAGCAGTGGGATGAATGGGAAAACTGGCTGCTGAAACAGATGGGAATAGGAATTAATAATTAGTAATTGATAATTAGTAATTAGTAGTGAGAGGTGAGAGAATACCCATGCAAATAACTTGTCAACTCGTCAACTTGTTTACTTGTCAACTTGTTTACTTGTCAACTTGTCAACTTGTCAACTTGTCAACTTAAAAAAATGTCAATTTAATAACAACTAGATATGAAGAAGATTTTAGCGATGGCAATAGCGACTATAGCAGTGGCTGCCTGTACGACAACAAAGAATGCTGAGCCTGAACAGACAGTGGCACAGCAACTGATGGAACGCTTGGAGACACTCAGAAAGCAAGGCGTCATGTATGGACATCAGGATGACCCGATGTATGGTCTGACCTGGGAGTATGACAAAGACTCCAGTGATGTGAAGAATGTCTGTGGTGACTATCCCGCTATTATGGGATTTGACCTCGGAGGTATTGAGATGGGTGACGCCAAGAATCTCGACAGTGTGCCCTTTACCCGTATGAGGGAAGAGGTGATCAACCACCATCGTCGTGGAGGTATCGTCACCCTGAGTTGGCATCCGCGCAATCCTGTCACCACCATCGAGGGAGGCGGCTGGGCTGGCCAGAAGTTTCCTGAGGGCACAGCATGGGATGTCAGCGACACGGCTGTGGTGAAGAAGATCTTACCTGGTGGCGAGTTTCATGAGAAGTTTGAGACCTGGATGCAGCGGGTGTCTGATTTCTTGGCGACACTGAAGGATGAAATGGGAGTGAATATCCCCATCATCTTCCGTCCTTGGCATGAGAACTCCGGTTCTTGGTTCTGGTGGGGCGAGAAACTGTGCACCGTGGATGAGTATAAAGCCCTGTGGAATATGTTGCAAGATAAACTGAAAGCTGATGGTTTTGACAATTTAGTGTGGTCTTATTCTCCTGGTATGCAGGACAATCTGACCGCCGAGCGACTGCTCGACCGTTATCCAGGTGACGACCGTGTGGATATGATCGGTCTGGATGGCTATCAGTGGGTGCCAGAGGAGAAAGAGCAGTTTATCACACGCTGCAAGCAGAACCTCGGCGTGCTTTGTCAGGTGGCCGATGATCATGGACTAATCCCCGCGCTGACAGAGTGTGGCATGAAGAATATGACGGAGCCGACCTGGTGGACATCCACCTTGTTGCCAGCAGTGGAGGGATTCCCCATCAGTTACATGCTCACCTGGCGCAATTACAAGGAGGAGTGGTTTGGTCCATCGCCCGTCAAGCCGGATGCTCCCTATTTCAAGGAAATGTACGACGCACCTAATACGCTTTTCCTCAAGGACATCAACAAGTAGCTTCAAGTTGCGAATATCAAACACCGAAATATTATGTCAGATTTCATAACCCGTGTGGCAGCCCTCAAGGCACATCATGAGGCACTGCTCACACAGAAAAATGAGCCGGTAGAGTGGGGTAACGGCATCTATGAGAAGTACAAAAACCCCATCGTGACCGCTGAGCACACACCTCTCACATGGCGGTATGACTTCAATGAGCAAGACAACCCCTACTTGATGCAGCGCATCATGATGAACGCCACACTCAACAGCGGCGCCATCAAATGGAAGGGCAAATATGTCATCATCGTGCGTGTGGAAGGCGCCGACCGTAAGTCGTTCTTTGCTGTGGCGGAGAGTCCTAACGGCATCGACAATTTCCGTTTCTGGGACGAACCGATCACTATGCCCGATGACATCGTGCCTGCCACCAACATCTACGACATGCGTGTCACTGCCCATGAGGATGGATGGATCTATGGCGTGTTCTGCGCTGAGCGTCATGATGACAATGAGCCGGGCAACCTCTCTGCCGCCACAGCCACGGCAGCCATCGCGCGTACGAAAGACCTCATCAAATGGGAGCGTCTGCCCGACCTGAAGACCCGCAGTCAGCAGCGTAACGTGGTGCTGCACCCTGAGTTTGTCAATGGCAAATACGCTTTCTATACCCGTCCGCAGGATGGTTTCATCGACACAGGTTCTGGCGGCGGCATCGGTTGGGCACTGGTGGATGACATCACCCACGCTGAGATCAAGGAGGAGAAAATCATCAACGCGCGCCACTACCACACCATCATGGAGGTGAAAAACGGCGAGGGGCCGCACCCCCTCAAGACAGACCGTGGCTGGTTGCATCTGGCTCATGGCGTGCGCGCCTGTGCCAGTGGACTGCGCTATGTGCTTTATATGTATATGACGGCTCTCGACGACCCAACGCGGGTGATTGCGCAGCCGGGCGGCTATTTCCTCGTGCCGGAGGGATGGGAGTATGTGGGCGACGTGATGAATGTGGTGTTCGCCAACGGATGGATCGCCGATGACGATGGCCGGGTGTTCATCTACTATGCGTCGAGCGACACCCGCATGCATGTGGCCACTTCCACCATCGACCGCCTCATCGACTACTGCATGAACACACCTGAGGATGGTCTCACCACCTCTGCCTCTGTCGAGACCATCAAACGGCTCGTAAGAAAGAATGCTTCTCAACTCAACTAAAAAATACAATGATTAGCTTAAAAGAAAAAATAGGTTATGCGCTGGGTGACGCCGCTGCCGGAGGTATCACATGGAAAATCATGTCGATTGCCTTTCCCCTCTTTTTCACCAACGTTTTTGGACTGACCATTGCAGACACTGCCACGCTGATGCTTATCGCCCGTATGTTTGATGTGGTCACCGACCCGCTGATGGGTAGTTTGGCCGACCGCACCCAGTCACGCTGGGGCACCTACCGACCCTGGCTTATCTTCGGTGCCGTGCCTCTCGGTCTGATCTTTGCCTTGTTGCTCTACACGCCCGACTTCGGTCCAGTGGGCAAGCGCATCTATGCCTATACGCTCTATCTGATGATGATGGCTGTCTATACGGCGGTGAACGTGCCCTACGGCTCGTTGCTCGGCGTGATGACCGATGACGATAATGTGAAAAACCAGTTCTCCTCCTTCCGTATGGTGGGCGCCTATGCCATGGGCTTCGTTACGCTGCTGTCGTTCCCGTATTTGCAGAAGATGGTGGGCGGCACAGAGGCACATCAGTATGCCGTGCTCGGTGCAGGTTTCGGACTGTTGGCTACGGTGATGACCTTGGCGTGCGGTCTGCTCACCCGTGAGCGTCTGAAGCCAGTGCGCGCGGAGAAATTCTCCTTCCGTCCCTTCGCCGACCTGTTTAAGAACAAGCCCTGGATTTACCTGACCCTCATCGGTATCTGCACCAACTTCTTCAACGGTTTCCGTTATGCAGTGGCGGGTTATCTGCTGGAGTATTGTCTGCATGGCGATGTGACGGTGAGTGGACTGATCATCAACTACACCGTGTTTATGACCTTCGGCGAGGTCACCTGTATGATTTTCGGCGGTGTGTCGCCGGCGTTCACCAAATGGGTGGGTTCCAAGAAGAAAGCGTTTATGATCGCTGCCCTCATCTGTATGATTTTCTCCATCTGTTTCTTCTTTGTACCGATGGATCCAGCATACATCTGGGTAATGGTGGCACTGGTGATTCTCACTTCTGTCGGTGTGGGGCTTTACTCGCCGCTGTTGTGGTCGATGTATGCCGACGTGGCCGACTACGCCACAGAGAAAAACGGCACCTCCTCCACAGGACTCATTTTCTCGTCGGGCACCATGGCACAGAAGTTTGGCACCGCCATCTCCGGTTCTTTGGTGGCACTGTTCCTGGGCTTCTCTGGCTTTATCTCAGGCACCGATCCCGACACGGGACAGACTGTGATTACGATTACCAACGAGGAGTCTGTGCGCACCATGATTTGGTCGCTCTTCTCGCTCTTCCCCGCTGCCATCATCGTCATCATGTTGTATCTCATCAAGCTCTATCCTATTAAGAAGTAGCATCGATAATAGCTGGATGAACATAAGAAAAGCGAAAGGCGAACACCAAAAAGCTAAAAACGAAAACGCCCCCTGCTCTCTTTAATTAGAAGGCAGGGGGATGTTTTTTTCGCATCCTTTTCTTCTTTTTTTAGTCATTATTGTTTTTTTTGTTTATTTTTGCAGACGAAAGACTTTTGTCATGCATTTTTTATTAACCAAATATACCATTAAGAAATGAAAAAAGTCAGTTTAAAAGTCATCGTATGCCTCCTTGCAGGCAGTGTCATGTTTAGTTCATGTATCGGCTCATTCAGCCTGTTCAACAAATATGCCGCTTGGCAGAAAGACATGACCGACAACAAGTTTATCAATGCCATCGTGGGCTTCTTCCTGATGCCTATCGTGGGCGGTATCACACTCTTCGTCGATGCCGTGATTCTCAACACGGTAGAGTTCTGGAGTGGAGATAACCCTGTAGCCGAAAATGTGGGCAAAACACAGCACATCTTGGGCAGTGATGGTCTGCTCTATGCCGTGAAGACGCTGAAAAATGGCTATCGTATCACATCGCCCAATGGTCAGGTGGTGCTGCTCACCTATGACAAGAGCAACGACAGTTGGTCTGTGAGCCAGAATGGCGAGACCGTGGAACTGTTCCGTTTCAATGAGGATGGCAAGAGCATCAAAGTGAATGTCAATGGTGAGAGCCGCGACTTTACACTCAACGAGCAGGGTGTCAACGAGGCGCAGATGGCAGCCTATGGCGATCGTTTCTTCGCTCTGAAGTAGTTTTTTAGTTGACAAGTGGATTCTTTAGTGGATGAGTGGAAACTTTAGTTGACAAGTTGACGAGTTGACGAGCCGACAAGTTGATACTTTAGTAGACAAGTAGATTGTAGGGGTATTCTCTCACCACTTACTACTAATTACTAATTATCAATTACTATTTATTCAAACCTCTCACCTCTTACCTCTCACCACTATCTAGTATACGACTTGATTGTTTTTTTTCGCTTTTCGGTTAAAAATCCGTTCAAAGTGTTACGCTTTTGAGCGGAAATGTGTAATTTTGCAATCTGATTCGAAAAAACAGTCATTAACACGAAAGATTATGAGCAAACAGAAAAGATTCATCCTCCAGGAAAAAGACATTCCAACCAAGTGGTATAACATACAGGCTGAGATGCCTAACAAACCACTGCCGCCCATCCATCCGGCCACCAAAAAGCCGTTGAAGGCCGAAGACCTGGCCTTTATCTTCAATCTCGAGTGCAGCCGTCAAGAGCTGGACACAGAGCATGTGTGGATAGACATCCCCGAGCCGGTGCTGGATATGTATAAGTATTATCGCTCCACACCGTTGGTGCGCGCCTATGCCCTGGAAGAGGCACTGGGTACACCAGCGCATATTTACTTCAAGAACGAGAGTGTCAACCCGCTCGGTTCGCACAAGGTCAATTCTGCCCTGCCGCAGTGTTACTACTGCAAACAGGAGGGTGTGACCAATGTGACGACGGAGACGGGTGCTGGCCAATGGGGTGCTGCCCTGAGCTACGCCGCTAAGGTGTTTGGATTGGAATGCGCTGTCTATCAGGTGAAGATTTCGATGCAGCAGAAACCATACCGCTCATCGATCATGCGTACTTTCGGTTCCACCGTAGTAGGTTCGCCTTCGATGTCGACTCGCGCCGGTAAGGACATTATCACACGTGACCCGATGCACACGGGTTCACTCGGCACTGCCATCTCAGAGGCAGTAGAATTGGCATCGACCACTCCCAATTGTAAATACACCCTTGGCTCAGTGCTCAACCACGTGTCGCTGCATCAGACCATCATCGGTCTGGAGGCAGAGAAGCAGATGGAGATGGCAGGGGAATATCCCGACATGGTGATCGCTTGCTTCGGTGGCGGTTCCAACTTCGGCGGCATTGCCTTCCCGTTTATGCGTCACAACTTCACAGGTGAGCGGCACACAGAGTTCATCGCCGCTGAGCCGGCCAGCTGTCCTAAGCTCACCCGCGGACGCTTTGAGTACGACTTTGGCGATGAGGCTGGTTATACACCACTTCTGCCGATGTACACCCTGGGCCACGATTTCAAGCCTGCCAACATCCACGCCGGTGGTCTGCGCTACCATGGCGCAGGCATGATTGTCAGCCAGTTGATCAAAGACGGTTTCATGTATGGTGTCGATATCCCACAGTTGGAAACCTTCGAAGCTGGACTCCTTTTCAGTCGCACCGAGGGTATCATCCCGGCACCGGAGAGTTGTCACGCCATCGCAGCCACCATCCGCGAGGCATTGAAATGCAAGGAGACGGGCGAGGAGAAGGTGATTCTCTTCAACCTGAGTGGTCACGGACTCATTGACATGTCAGCCTACGATCAGTATATCAATGGCGACCTGCGCAATTACCAGCTCTCAGACGAGGAACTGGAGAAGGGTCTCGCACGTGTGCCGCATATTATTTAGCAGTTGACAAGTAGACGAGTTGACAAGTAGATGAGTTGACAAGAAGACGAGTAGATGAGTTGATTGCAGGGGTATTCTCTCTCCTCTCACCTCTCTCCTCTCACTTCACCTCTCACCTCTCACATCTCATCTAACAAAAGAAGCGGGGGCTTTGTTTGCACAGCAAATGGAGCCCCCGCTTCTTTCTTTTTTCTGGAAATTCATGGCCATTCTCGTCTAAGGAAGATCTTAGGAAAAAAACAAAAACTCAAACGTTTGCGTGCAAAAAATGGCAAAAATGAGGCCGAGAAAATCCAACTTTTGCAAATAATCATTATATTTGCTTGCTAATAGAATGACGAACCCCGAAAAGCGATGACCATGATGAAGAGAAATATGATGACCCTGCTGCTCTGCCTGCTCTGGCTCACGAGTATGACCACTGTGTACGCCCAGGACGGAGTGGTCAGCAACCACGGAGTGGAGATCACCGAAGCCAAAGGCTGGAATGAGTCAGCTTACGTGAAATGGAACCTCTATGAGGGTGCCACTACTTACCACGTCTATGTGAAAGGCGGTAGCATGGGCAGCACCTACACCAGGATAGACGAAGCACTGGTGCGCGACTACGGCACTTATGGGCGTGCCGACGTGGTGGGACTGCGTGCCGCCACAGACTATGCGCTGAAGGTGGTGCCCGTAATCGGTGAGACAGAAGATGAGAGCAAGGCCAGCTATGCCACCGGCATTCAAGTGGCCGCCTACAACCGTGAAGGGTTTGCCCACTTCCAGTATTCGGGCGTGGGAGCCTACAACGACGACGGCACATTGAAAGACGGTGCACGTGTGCTCTACGTGACACAATACACGGCAAAGAAGGTGACCTGCTCCGTCATCACCAACAGCAAGGGTGGCACCACCACCTGCACGGGACTGCAGACCATCCTCGACGCTTATCAGAAAGGTTATGACACGACACCCCTCGCCATCCGGCTGATAGGTAAAATCTCGCTCTCTGACCTCGACCATATCTCTAGTTCGGAGGAGGGACTGCAGATCAAAGGAAATGCTGGTTACAACGAGATGAACATCACCCTTGAGGGCATCGGCGACGACGCCACCCTCAGCGGACTGGGTCTTCTCGTCCGCAACTGCCGTAGTGTGGAGTTACGCAACTTCGCCATCATGCTGTGCATGGACGACGCCGTGTCACTCGACACGAAAAACAGCCACATCTGGGTGCATCACCTCGACTTGTTCTATGGACAGACAGGGAAGGATTCTGACCAGGTGAAGGGCGATGGCACTGTGGACCTGAAGGCCGGCACGAAATATGTGACCACCGCCTACTGCCGTTTCTGGGACACCGGCAAATCCTCGCTCTGCGGCATGGGAGGCGATGAAGCCAATTACATCACCTACCACCACAACTGGTTCGACCACTCCGACTCGCGTCATCCGCGTATCCGCAGCATGAGCGTGCATGTGTGGAACAACTACTTCGACGGTGTGGCAAAATATGGTGTGGGAGCCACTACGGGCGCGAGCGCCTTCGTAGAGAACAATTACTACCGCAACATCAAATACCCGATGCTCATCTCCATGCAGGGTAGCGACATCATCAATGGAAAGGGCACCTTCTCTGGCGAGGACGGCGGCATCATCAAGAGCTATGGTAATGTGTTCGCCGAGCGTAGCAGCAAGTTCCGCTATGTCACCTACCAACAAAACCAAACAGAGTTTGACGCCTGGGAGGCTGCCAACCGTGATGACCAAGTGCCAGCCACAGTGAAAGCCAAACAGGGTGGAACGAGCTATGACAACTTCGACACCAACTCTGCCCTGATGTATGACTACACCCCAGAGGCCGCCGCTGACGTGCCCGCAACCGTCAAAGGATGGTATGGCGCAGGACGTATGGGACACGGTGACTTCACTTGGGATTTCTCCGGCAAAGACGCTAACGACGCCTTGGACAACGACCTGAAGGCGGCTCTCGTCAACTACACCTCGACACTTGTGGGTATCTTCGGTGCTGAGAACCAGCCAGACGATCCGGATGATGACCCTGGTGATGATCCCGGTGACGACCCAGGCCAGGGTGGTTCCATCTCCACTGCTCTGGAGTGCCATTTCCAGGACATGAAACCATCGAGCGACTTCTTCGAGGTGAAGGGCAATTACTCTGACAGCAAAGGCTCTGCCACCGTCAATGGCGTGACCTATACAGTATGCCTGAAAATTGAGACTTCTACCTCAGTGAAGTTCACCACCGACCGTGAGATGATACTCAAACTCGTCTTCGGCTCCAACGACACGAAATACGACATCAAGATAGACGGCGTAGCCTATCAGGGCGCAGCTGACAACGGTTCGTCGGGTCAGGGCACGCTGACGCACACACTGCCCGCCGGTGCTCATGAGTTGACCAAGAAGAGCACTGGCAATCTCTTCTATATCTCGCTGTCTGTGGAAAACCAAAGTCTGATGGGAGATGCCAATGGCGATGGTATTGTCGACATTTCTGATGTGCTGTGTATAGTGGATTATATCCTTGGCAAGAAGGTGGAGAAATTCGATTCCTCAGCCGCTGACCTCAATGCAGATCACATCATCGACATCACTGATGTTCTGTCTGTCGTTGATGTGATATTAGGAAAATAATAAGAATTGGCGCAAATATTGATCGTCAAACACCTGTGCCAGGGTCTCCGCCCTCTAGATGGTCAGTGGGGAGTGAGGGATTGTCAGGGTCGCTGACAGGTCTTCCGAGGATGATATCTACAATGATGAGCACATCTGTGATGTCGATGGTCTGGTCGTTGTTCAAGTCAGCAGATTCAACGTTAAAATCCTTGACTGTTTTGCCAAGGATATAGTCTACCGTACACAAAACATCAGAGATATCTATGACGCCGTTGGAGTTGACATCCCCTTTGAGAGTTGTTGTAGGTGCTTTTTTAGGCGAGAGTGGGTCGCCGTCATTGGTCATTGCACCCATGTTGCCACAGTAGAGGGCAAGCACGATCATCGTGAGAAAGGTTTTAAAAGGGATGCTTGTCATTGTATCGGTCATTATTAGATTACAAAATTACCTCTTTTTTGTGGATTGTGGTAGGCAAAGCGGGAAATTAACTTTTTTTAAAGATTGCCGGTTGGGGGGATTGCGGAAATGATCCAGAAAAGACGAAATGTTCGGAAACTGTATCTGTTTTCAAACATGAGCATGATTGGATTCCGACTCAAACAAAAAAAGCGAAAAGGACGAAAACCCATTTGCTTCTCTTTGACATAATTGTTCGTGAGTGTCTTTAAACCGATGTGGCCATTTGTGGTTGTTGATGGAGGTTCGTGTCAAGCGTCAAAATGAAAGGGAAGAGAAAATTTTGGTGGGTTCGTGGAATTTGTGTACATTTGCATCAAAGATGTGCGACCAGAAGTCGCAAAAGCAATTATTCAGCCCTCGGAGGAGGTGTCTGAATCTGCTGTTCCGTCAGCAGTAGCCTAAGCAGGCATGCGTGAGGGGCGACCCTCGGGTGTGAAGCCCTGCCGACAACGCGGCCACC
>JAEEGL017416583.1_pt1 | contig 87196 bp, 72 predicted proteins | sample 9134231 | NCBI WGS metagenome assembly JAEEGL01 (sample SAMN16246548, study PRJNA631951) | gut metagenome | biome: gut microbiome; feature: rumen; material: fiber-attached | host: Bos | place: Iran: Karaj | collected 2018-10 | reverse complement strand
GATTATCTTAAGGATCCAAAGACGGTACAAAGCTGGAAATTCGGCCTTACTTCCGTTGCATGGCGCAAAGAGGACTTAAAGCACAGGCTTGAAAGGTCCGAAAGGCTCGCGAACGGCCTTGAAGAGATCAACATAAACGAGGAGACCGGTGAAGAAGGAGTCGGAATGATCAAGGCTCTCTGCGGGCTCACAAGAAAGATCACAAATGTGAACATCCCGAATTTCGGGCATCAGATAGAAAACCTTCCCGAAGGAGCCGTAGTCGAGACAAACGCGCTCTTTGAAAGGGATGCGGTCCGTCCGGTATTTGCGGGAGCTATCAAGCCCGGCATAAAAGAGCTTATCATGCCGCATGTCATGAACCACGAAAGGATCATGAAGGCCGTACTTGGCGGGAATAAGGATATTGAGCTGATCGCGGAGGCATTTGAGACCGATCCGCTTATGAAGGGAAAGGGCACAAAAGACGAGATACGCAGACTTGTGACAGATATGATGAGGGCTACACTCTAGATGAAGAATGACGAGATGATCTTAAGAGACCCGTTTGTGCTTGTTGAGAACGGAAAATATTATCTTTACGGGACCAGAAGCCTCACCTGCTGGGGTGAGGCAGACGGTTTTGACGCTTACGTGGGCACCGACCTTGAGAACTGGGAGGGGCCTTACGAAGTGTTCCGCAAGACCGCAGGGTTCCCTTATGACAAGAATTACTGGGCACCGGAGGTACATAAGTACAACGGCGCCTTTTATATGTTTGCAACCTTTAACACTGTAAAAGAGGACATGAAGGGCACGCTTATACTAAAAGCCGACAATCCGCTCGGCCCCTTTGTGCCGCACAGCGAGGGAAAGATCACGCCCGAAGGCTGGAACTGCCTTGACGGGACATTCTATCTTGGCCCGGACGGAACTCCCTACATGATCTTCAGTCATGAGTGGGTAGATATCTTTGACGGTGAGATATGCGCGGTAAAGCTGTCTGTGAATCTTAAACGCGCAGAAGGCGAGCCTTTTACCCTGTTTAAGGCTTCATCTGCAAAGCCCTGGGTAAAGTCTATAACCCACAGGAGATATCCCGGTAAAGAAATATTTGTGACTGACGGTCCTTTTGCCTACAGAGACAAAGACGGAAAGCTGTTCATTCTCTGGTCGAGCTTTGGAGAAAAGGGATATGTCGAGGCACTTGCCTTCTCGGATAACGGCGATGTCACCGGCAACTGGAAACATTGTGAAGAGCCGCTGTTTGCAGAAAACGGCGGGCACGGCATGCTGTTTAAGACTTTGAACGGTGAGCTGATGCTGACTCTCCACCATCCAAACGAAAATTATCATGAACATCCGGTATTTATGGAAGTAGGGGAGAGGATGAGAGAAGTGAATAAAGCTCTATAGTTCATTAAATCAGGTTTTTGCATTGTTGACCATGGCCGGCTGGATGCTGTATAATTATCTGTCGGTTTGATGAAGTAAAAATTTAAGGAGAATCAATATGCCTCATGTAGAGATCAAGTGTTATCCGGGCAGAACGGAAGAACAGAAGACAGAATGCGCAAAAGCAGTCACAAAGGCTGTTGCCGAGACACTGGGATGTAATACGACAAGTGTGTCGGTTGCGATCAAGGAAGTGGAGCCGGACGATTGGAAGGAGCAGGTCTGGAATGCTCAGATAATGAAGGACGAACAGCAGCTATACAAGAAACCGGAATACACATGCGACTGATAGAAAAAAATTCTTAAAAAAAATAAAAAAACATCTTGACTCTAACATTATGTAAGGGTTTATCGTTTTAGTGAGCTCAAAAACATCCATGGAGGAAAATACAAATGCTTAAGATTGGTGATTTTTCAAAACTATCCAGAGTAAGCATCAGAATGTTACGCCACTACGACGATATCGGACTTCTGAAACCCGCAGAGATCGATGACTTTACGGGATATCGCTATTATCGTGAGGAACAGCTTTTTACCGTCGCAAGGATCACTTCGCTTAAAGATATGGGTTTTTCGCTTGCGGATATGATCAAGATCCTTGACAGTTATGATGATAAAGAAAAGATGGATGCCTTTTTGTCCGAGAGACAGAAAGAGCTGTTGAAGCTTTCCAAGGAAACGGCGTATAAACTGATGCTTCTGGAAACGGCCCGAAAGAGGCTGAGGAAGGAGCAGAATATGAGTTTTGATGTAACAGTGAAGACAATTCCCGAGAGATATGCTGCCACAGTGCGGATGGTGGTTCCTCACTACGAGGATGAAGGCCTGTTGTGGAGCACAATGATGGGAGAGTGCAATAATCTTGTGCCGTCGGATCCATGCCTTGCAGCTGCGGAGTTTCTTGATGATGAGTACAAGGAAAGCGATGTTGAGATAGTCGCATGGATGACCGTAAATGGTTCTTACAGCGATACGGAACATGTGAAGTTCAAAACACTTCCCGCGGTAAAGGTTGCAAGCTGCATCATTAAAGGTACTTACGATCAGATGGGTGATGCATATGCAACAGTGGTATCATGGATCAAGGCAAACGGCTATAAGATGAATGGTCATATGTTCAATATCTATCATGTAAGTCCGGCGCAGACCAAGAATCCGGATGAATACGTGACGGAAGCCTGCTTCCCGGTAGGATGAATATTGAAAGTGTAAATGAGTCACCGGGGTCGTTTCCCGGTGACTCATTTTATTAGTCAGTGAGAAATGCCCCCGGTGACTCACTTTAATGAGGCAGCGGGAAACACCCCCGGTGACTCATTTTTTTATTGCCTCGACAAGCTGCGGTATGGTCGCTTCAAAGTTCACACCGTACCAGGGATCCTTCGGGTCTTTTAGTGTTTCGGCAATGGTATTGGCGGTATAATCCGCTGCGAGCTTTAGTGCGCTTGTTCTGTCTTTGCCAAGGACGAAAGCACCGGCAAGCACACTTGAAAAGATATCGCCCGTGCCGTGATAAGATTTCGGGATCCTGTCATTCTGATATATGAAAAACTCGTTCTTTCCGGCATCATAGCCCATTGCGCCGGTTTTTCCTTCGGCGAGGGAGACGCCTGTAAGGATCGGGGTCTTTGTTCCGATGTCCGCAAGGGCAAAAAGCAGCTCCTTCACATAGTCTTCGGTATATTCTTCTTTGTAAGGAAGACCCGTCAGGTATGCGGCTTCGGTTATGTTGGGATCGGCAATGTCGGCAATTGCGCAAAGGTCGGCATTTTTCTTTGCATAATGCTCGTTAAAGGCAGCATACAGCTTCCCGTTGTCTCCCATGGCAGGATCCACAAACACAAGTGTGTCTTTATCCCTGAACATATCAATTATATTTATGACCGTATCAATTTCTTCTTCGGTACCGAGATACCCTGTATAGATCGCGTCGAAAGTGATGCCTTCGTTCTTCCAGTGATCCGTGATGGGTTTAAGCTGATCCGACAGGTCCTTGCAGGTGAAGCCCTTGAAAAGGGTATGTGTGCTTAAGACTGCAGTGGGAAGGATCGCTGTTTCGATTCCCATTGACGACAGAATGGGAAGAGCCACTGTAAGAGAGCATTTGCCAAAGCAGGAGATGTCCTGTATCGTCAGTATTCTTTTCATGTTTTGTTTCCTCCGTTTAGATAATCTCTTTTTCCGAAAATGGCCGTTCCGATACGGACCATTGTTGCACCTTCTTCGATCGCAACTTCATAATCGCCTGTCATTCCCATGGAAAGGACAGGACTCTGGCCGTCCGCTATTGCAAGCAGTTTTTCTGCAGCAAGCTCCTTTGCAAGCGTGTTGAGCTTACGAAAGTATACCCTGTTTGTTTCGGCATTTTCGGTAACGGGCGCAGAGGTCATAAGACCAAGGACTTTGACATGCGGAAGAGCGGATATTTCCTTCGCAGCGTGCAGCAGGCTGTCTGTATCGAACCCGAATTTGCTTGCTTCACGCGCAACATTGACTTCGAGAAGGATACGGACCGAAAGGTCTTTTTTTGCAGCCTCTTTCTCGATCTGTTCCGCAAGGGATACGGAATCTACCGAGTGGATAAGCGCTGTACGGCCGACAAGGTATTTTACCTTGTTTTTCTGAAGGTGCCCGATCATATGCCACTCTATCGGTTTCGGGGTAGCAAGACTTTCATTTTGCCCGATCTTGTTCGTCAGTTCCTGGACATAATTTTCGCCAAAGGCTGTCGCGCCCGCTGCAAATGCTTCAAGGATATCAGTAAAAGGCTTTGTTTTGCTTACAGCGATAAGTGTTATTTCCCCGGGATCGCGCCCGCATCTTTCGCATGCGCTTTTGATTATGTTCCGGACATTACTTATATTTTCCGCAATGTTGGTCTTTGTTATCTCTTCGCTGCTCATGGAAGGCCTCTGTCTATTAATTGTTTCAAGGCGTTTTGTTTCAGACATCGCCTTGACTTGATAATGACGATAGTATATATTATGATTGGTTTTATGAAAAGAGCCAGAATGTGAGATTTTTATAATACCAGATGAAAAGAGAAAAGCCAAATTATATCAGTTTATATGAGACGCTGCGGGATGAGATAATACAGGGAATCTGGCCGTACGGGAGCCGTATGCCGTCACGCAGGATGCTTGCGGAAGAGCGGGGGCTAAGCGCCGTAACCGTAGAGCACAGCTATGACATTTTGAGTCAGGAGGGCTATATCGAAGCCAGGGCACGCAGCGGTTTTTATGTTATATTCCGCAGGGATGACGGATTTGCGCATTCGCCTGCTTATGCGGAGGCTCCGGCAAAGAGCGTTCCCCTGCACCTTCCCGAGACATCCTTCCCTTTTCCGACACTGGCAAGAGCCGTGCGCCGCGTTCTCAGTGAAGAGGGCGAGACACTTCTTTTGCGCTCACCTTCCCGGGGCGTGGACCGGCTGCGGGAGGCGCTTGCAGGCTATCTTGCGCGTAACCGCGGCATGATGGTGACTCCCGAACAGATCGTCATCGGTTCCGGCGCCGAGTATCTGTACGGCCTTGTGGTCGAGCTGCTCGGGCGTGAGCGTGTTTATGCCATTGAAGCGCCGTCTTATGAAAAGATAGAGCAGGTATACCGCTCGCGCAGCGTCAAGGTGGAAATGCTGCCACTCGGGAACAAAGGCATCCGCTCCGATGCGCTTGCCGGTGCAGCTGCTTCAGTGCTGCACATTACTCCGTACCGCAGCTTTCCGAGCGGTGTCACGGCGGATGCTTCAAAACGCAATGAGTACATCAGATGGGGGCAGGAGCCCGGGCGCTATATTGTTGAGGATGATTTCGAGTCCGAATTTTCTTTTTTGCGAAAGCATGAAGAAACCGTATTTTCAAATTCCGGCAGCCAAAATGTGATATATCTGAATACCTTCACGCGCACGGTTTCGCCGGCCTTGCGCGCGGGCTATATGGTGCTCCCCAAACCGCTTGTTCCCGTGTTTTCAGAAAAGCTCGGATTCTATTCATGTACCGTCCCGACATTGGAGCAGTACCTGCTATGCGAGCTTATCGAGAGCGGCGATTTTGAGCGGCATATCAACCGCATCCGGCGAAAAATGCGACGTAATGCAAATGAGTCAGTGAGAAACGACCCCGGTGACTCATTCGGAAAGTGAGTCACCGAGAAACGACCCCGGTGACTCAGAAACGACCACTGTGGCTCAAAAAAATAACGGAAAGAAGAACTTATTTTTTGTGTTTTGAGCAAAGTGTGTTATAATCATCTTTAGACTTATAAAAATGTGGGTGATCCCCGGATAAAACGGGATCGCTGTTCTGTTATAAAACAGACAGAGGGAGTTTTTATGGACAAGAAAGCTATTTCTGAGAGTATTGATAACGGCATAGGAAAGTTTGCCGCCGAGGCAAGCGTGGCTGTTGAAGATATTTCGGAACTTTTTGATGTGTCGGCTTATCCTGCTGAGATGCACGATATCCTGACAGAATGCAACAGAAGGCTGGACGAAGCGAACAGCAAATACAGGATCGCTAAATACAGAGAAGACATGTTTGCGAAAGGCCTTAAGGCAGGTATGTATTTCTGTACTTTTGACCGCGATGAGAACATGCTTTCCTTTGAGTTTAACGACGAGACACGCCAAATGCTCGGTTATGACGGCCTTGAGGACCTGCCCGATGAATTTGAAAGCTGGGTGAAAACCCTTGTTCCGGAGGAAAAAGACGCAATAGTCAAACTGTTCTGGGATTCCGTGCGTATCCATCGCGAACTGCCCGACATAACGCATGCAACATACCGTATGCAGAAAAAAGACGGCAGCATCATATGGGTAACGGGAGCCGGAAGGTTCATCAGACGGCCGGATGACGGCTCTCTCGAGATATACATGGGCTGCTATCGCGATATTACCGCGCAGCAGGAGCTTGAGGAATACTTAAAGATCATAGAGGCTATCGGCAAGATATTCAATTTCTCCATGTTTATTGATGTCAACGATATGAGCTACCGCATGATAAGCACCAACGAATATGTGGAGAAAGTTCCCAAGGACCCCGACGCGATCCGGTTCCTGAGGAACAACGTTGCTTCGTCGGTTGCCAAGAGCTTCCGCAAGAGGCTGTACGAATGGCTTGATAAGGACAAGATCCTTGAAGCCATAAATGAGCACGGAACCACAAGCATGGAATTCTACAGCGAAAGCGCGCAGCGCTGGTATGACGGCATCTTTATGGTCGGCGACAGGAATGAAGACGGCAGCCTTGCGCATATCGTATACGGCTGTCAGGATACAACCGAAGCCAAGCTGCAGAACCTTGCCCAGCAGAAAAAGATATCCGAATTCGAAACGGAGATGTATACTGATTCCCTTTCGAAGATCAGGAACAGGAAATTCCTTGATGAAAAGCTCATCTATGAACCGTGCAAGGCCGTGGTCATGGCTGACATCGATCTTTTCAAGGAGGTCAACGACACAGCCGGCCACCAGTGTGGGGACGAGGCTATCCGCAGGGTTGCTCAGATCCTTGACAAGTCGGTCAGAAAGGGCGATGTTGTCATCCGTTACGGCGGCGACGAGTTCATGATCGTGTTCTTTGACATCACAAGGGAAAACCTTGAAAATAAGCTTGCAAAGCTCAGATCGGAGGTCGGAAAGACCGTTTTTGAGAACAATAGGGATTTGCGCATAACCATGAGCTTTGGAGCAGCATACGGCACAGAGCTTGTCAGCAACCTGATAAAGACCGCGGACAAGGCGCTGTACGAATCAAAGAAGACGAGAGATACATACACGATAATCGAAATATGACGTTTAAGACGCGCGGGACACCGTGCCGGATACAGAAGGGGCAAAATTCATGAAGATAAGAGAATTCATGGAAAGCGATCTTGAGGATCTGTACAGGACATTGTCCGATCCCGAGGTCATGAAATATATCGAGGATCCTTACAGCATGGAGGATACACAGGCTTTGCTCGATGATGTGCTTAACTCAGAGGAACGCAGCATACATGCCGCAGAGGATGATGACGGAAGATATATAGGGTATGTCATCTTTCATCAGTATGAAGAAGATTCATACGAGCTTGGCTGGCTTCTCAACAGGTCCGAATGGGGTAAGGGCTTTGCCTCAAGACTCACGGAAATGATGATAGAAGAAGCACGAAAGCTTGGAATGAATGCCGTGATCGAGTGCGATCCCGAACAGGAAGTGACCAGGCATATCGCCGGGAAGTATGGTTTTAAGTTTGATGAGATTTATGACGGTTGTGAAGTCTACAGGTTAAAGCTTGTGTGAAGGCCGCCGGCCGCTCATTAAGGGTGAAGGTGTACAGTATTGCGTATAGTCTTAAAAGTGATCCGGTGGGAGGATCACGTTTCCCAGAATAAGGAGAACAGGACATGAAAAAGATCGCTTTGATAACCGACGGATGGCGCAGATACGTGACTTACGGATGGGTGGACGGAATAAAAAAGGGTGCCAAAGAACTCGGTGTGGACATTTGCCTTTATACCTTTAATACCAACGGCAATCTGAGCCATGATGAGAAATTCAACGAAGGCGAATACTCTCTTTACGAACAGATAGACTACGACGATTTCGACGGGTTTATCTTTGATTGTTCGAATACCGAAAATCCGGATGTCATCACTGCCACGGTGGAAAGACTGAAAAAAGTCAAAGTCCCCGTTGTTAGCATTTCTTATTATGTCGAAGGATTCCATTATGTCGGGAACGACAATAAAAACCTTATCCGCCAGATGGTAAAGCACATGTATGATGTTCATGGCTGCCGCAGGATGGTCTATGCCGGCGGGCCGCTTTACCATTACGAGAGCATACAGCGTTTTGAGGCTTTCTGTGAGACCATGGAGGAGCTTGGGCTTCCGGTTACTGAAGAAAGCTACATGTTCGGGGATTTTGATTTTGATACCGGTGTCCGTTATTTTACCGAATGGGTCGAAGCCGGGAAGGAGTTTCCCGATGTCTTTATCTGCGCGAATGACAATATAGCTGCGGGGATATGTAAGGAGGCGACCAACCGGGGCTACAGTATCCCTAAGGATTTCAGGGTAACGGGCTTTGACAACCTCGACAAGGCCGCTTATTACAAACCACAGATCGCAAGTGTCAACCACAACCGCGGAACGCTCAGTTACCGTGCGTTTGAAGTGCTGAACGCCCTCATGAACAACGAGGAAGTGGACATCTACACCTATATGCACAGTGAGATAGTCCCTGCGGAGACCTGCGGATGCCCAAACACCGGTCTTGTGGATTACCGCGATTATGCGAAGTGGCAGATAGACTATACTGTTGACCTGAACCGCCACGAGGAGCATACGCTCGAACTTGAGAAGCGTTTTGCAGAGTGCCGCAATATCAGCGGGCTTTTTGAGAGCTTTGCGGGATTTATCAGGAATATAGACTGTGACGGACTGTTCATCCTTGTCGATAAGGCCCTTATGGAAGCAATGCCCGAAAGCAGCTTTTCGGAAGACAGGCTTGACAGGGATTCGCTTATCGTTGTTGCCGGAGAAGACCGCGGCAAACGTCTGTATTCGGTCAGGAACTACAATGATGTCATGGATTATCTCGCATCTGCGGAACATTCAAGGGATTATATGTTCTTCCCGATCCACTTCAGAAACCGGAGAGTGGGCATGACGATACTCCTTGAGCCGGATTTCCTGTATGACCATTCCCAGTTCTATGATTCGCATCACACCTTTGTTAACAGGCTTCAGAACCTTTTCATCCAGACGCAGCTTGAGAATGCCGCCGCAAGGATGAAAGGCCTGTATAACCGTGATGTTCTGACGGGGCTTTATAACAGGATCACCTATAACGAGATGATCCTGCCGAGATTTGAGCTCTACCGCAGGGATAAGATCGTCTGTGCGGTATGTTTCTTTGACGTTGACCATTTCAAGACGATTAACGATACCTACGGACACGACTTCGGAGACAGGGTGCTCCTGACCATCTCCGAGGCGCTTAAGGTATATAAGCCGCTCGATTCCTATGCTTACCGTTTCGGTGGTGATGAATTTGTAGTTTTCATACCTTATGCTACAGAAGCAAAGGTTGCTCGTTTTATTGGCCGTGTTCATGACGGACTTCTTGAGCGCAATATAGAGGTGAGCAGCGGTGTCATCTACACAGATCCGGAATCCTCGCATACGCCTGAGGAATACCTTGTGATGGCCGATAAGCACATGTATGAAGTGAAGCGTGCCAGACACAGTGAACCCGGTGCAAAGCCAATCACGGGGAAGCCGTTTAAAAAGCCCCGGTTCCTTAAAGGTGCCGATATTTCAAGCGTTCCGGGAAAAGAGGATCTGGGCCTTGTCTTTAGGGATCAGGACGGAAATCCCGGGGATCCGCTTGACCTTCTTGCCAAAAACGGCATAAATTCGATCCGCCTGCGCATCTGGAATGAACCCGCGAATGTGCCCGAATCCGGCGGATATTGCGATCTTTCTCACACTATTGCGATGGCAAGAAGGATCAAAGATCATGATATGCATTTCATGCTTGATTTCCACTATTCGGACTTCTGGGCCGATCCCGGCCAGCAGAGAAAGCCTGCGGCATGGGAAGGGCTTGACCTTGAAGGTCTGACAAAAGCGGTTTATGAATATACGCATCATGTACTTGCTGAGCTTTCCGCAAATGATGCGCTTCCCGATATGGTTCAGATAGGGAACGAGATCAGGAGCGGCATGCTCTTCCCCGAAGGAGCCGTTCCGGATTACCAGGCCCTTGCGGCTCTTGTTAATGCCGGGATCCGTGCTGTACGCGATATCTCGGAGGATATTGCTGTCATGATCCATCTTGACCAGGGCGGACGCTTCTTTATACTGCGTGACTGGTTCGATGCAATGTTTGCGGCAGGCATGGAAAAGATCGATGCCATCGGCATTTCATTCTATTCCTTCTGGCACGGTACTTTTAAGGATCTTAAGGATTCCATGGCCCAGCTCATCGACCGGTACAAGCTTCCGGTATATGTGGTGGAGACGGCACATCCATGGAGACACTGCGAAGCAGAGCACATCAACAAAGAGATGATGAAAATGGCCGGGCTGCCTGCAGGGATAGAAGAACAGGAGAAGTCGCTCTCACTTGTGATGCAGATCGCTTCAAATGTTTCCGGCGGGCGCGGGACAGGCGTGTATTACTGGGAACCGCTCTGCTTTCCGGATAAAAACATAAGCAGCTGGGATGAGAATATGGGCATGATGGATACGGAGGGCAGATTCCTTCCTTCTTTTGCTGCGTTTAAGGATTTTGATCCCGCGCATCCTTCTGTTCCGAACCTTGACAGATATATCGCATCACTCTACAGAAAAAAGAGCGAAGAGCTGCCTCCCGCGGGTACAGATCTGATACCGGAGGGAGAATTCACGGATGTGACTTCGGGCTGGTGGACATGGAGAAAACCCGATGATGTTGAAATGTCCTGTGAAAACGGAGAACTTTCTTTCTCGAGCATTTCCAATTTTATATTTGAGCTCTGCAGGGATATCCGCGTCGATAAAGCCGGCAAATACAGGCTTTCCGTGGAATACCGCGGAACTAACACGACAGGTGTAAGGGTAAGGCTCTATCTTAAGCGCGTTACGTGTAATGAAGAAGTTATCGTCGAGAAGGAGATTTACCCTTCCGACATCGATTTTACACTTAATTCGTTGGACATTGAGATAAGCGAACCCGGAAACGCAAGGATAGGCTTAAGGGTAGATGCACCGCCCGTTTACGGAAAGATAAGAAACTTCAGGTTTGTGGAGCTGGATTAAGAAACATGGATCGTAAAGAAACGGGATATACCGTCATCAGGAGCAGGAGACGCACTGTTGCGGTCACGATAGATACAGATGCTAAGCTTATCGTAAGGGCTCCTATAAGGATGACTGACAAGGCGATAGCGGAGTTTGTTACATCTAAACGTGACTGGATAGAAAAACATCTCGAAAAGATGCGGCAGAAAGTGAAGAAACGCTCGGAGGCACCGGCTTTTACGCCGGCAGAACGGGATGAACTTGTAAAAAAAGCGCTGAAGATCATCCTGGAAAGAGTGAAATATTATGCGCCGCTTATCGGTGTGACCTACGGAAGGATCACCATACGGAACCAGAAAACAGTCTGGGGCAGCTGCAGCGCAAAAGGGAACCTGAATTTCAATTACCTGCTCGCGGCAATGCCGCCGGAAGTTGCCGATTATGTTGTTGTACATGAGCTTTGCCACAGGAAGGAGATGAACCATTCCGCAAGATTCTGGGCAGAGGTCGAAAAAACAGTTCCAAATTACAGGGAACTGAGAAAGTGGCTCAAAGAGGAAGGCGCGGTTTATCTGGGAAGATAAATGCCGGGACCGGGAGTACAAACATTTCCGGACAGATGAAATTTATAACTATAATGAGGTTCTGTATGGGAAGTATAAGAATCAGATATGATGACACAAACAAACAGCGACTGACGTGGCTGGATATCGCAAGGGGCATCGGTATAATACTGGTGGTCCTCGGGCATTCCGTTACCACGGTCATCCGTGAAAACTCGGCGGTGGCGATGAAGATCTATGATGTGGTATATTCTTTCCACATGCCGCTTCTGTTTTTTATTTCAGGCACAGCCTTCGCACTGAGAGCGGAAAAGTACAAAAAGACAGGGATACTCCCGTATATCGCGGACAAGGCCAAAAGACTGATGATACCGTATGTCCTGTATTCACTTCTGGTCTATCTGTGCTTTTATGTTGCAAATCTTATACCTGCCCTTGCGTCAAAGCTTGTCTCCATCGGGTACGGGAAGGTTTCCTTTACAGAGTGGCTTTATCAGCTTGTTTCGGGAGAAAATCTGTACACACAGCATCTGTGGTATATTTATTCGCTCTTTATTATTTCGGTGATCGCATTTCTGGTAGTGAAACTGACGGGAAGCTTTCAAAGGATCGCAGCCGGTGCCTTGGCTTTCGTGTTTATAATCGTACTGTACTATCTCAATATCAAACTGGGAGTTCTGCTCTGGAAGACAACATATTCCGCGATCTGGTTCATGTTCGGGATGGCAATCGGTATTAAGAGTGAAATGAAGGACCGCAACAAGATATTGCTGATACTGTTTGTGCCGGTGATGATCCTTCTTAAGGGAAATATTCCATTGCCGCAGAATAGTTTTTTGCGAACTCCGTTAACGCTTCTTACCGTACTTTCGATCATTCTCGGGATCATTGCCCTGTCACAGCTTCTTGCGCGTATTCCGTTCAAAGGGCTTGAATGGCTCGGAAAGAATTCGTTTCCGGTTTACCTGTTCCACCAGCCGTTTTTCGGATCCGGAATGGGCGTGGTCTTATACGGCATTTTAAAGCTGCCGGTAGCGCTTTGCATCATATTATCCTGCGTGGTAAGCATTGCTGTGCCTGCGCTTATCGGTGTTCTTATCGATCGTTCCAAATTTAAGCCCGGGAAGATACTTATCGGGAAATGGTGATCTTCAGTGCCCCCGCAAGCTCTGAGGCTTCATCATATTCAAGATCGTTCACAAGCTCAGAGAGCCTTAAAAGATTGTCCGAAAGCTCCTTGCCGCATTCGTAGGCAAGGAGTTTTTTCATTGTGACTTCGGCGCTGTTTATATCAAAATCTTCAAGCGAGCACTCGAGTTCTGTAAGGAGAGCGGCAATGTCTTCTGCAGAAAACGGGAACCTTTTGGTCTCGGCCTTTGGAAGATACGGCTCAAGCAGGGGCTTAAGACCCCTGAAACGGGACAGTACACCGGGAGTAAGCGCGGCGGCTTTTTCAAGAGAGCCTTCCTTTCCGAGCTTTTCAAGTTCGAAAAAGCTGTCGGAAAGCTCACTGTGCCCAAGCATCCTGCAGGTGGTCTTAAGCGAGTGGACATTGGTCGTAAAAGCCCTTAGATCGCCGGTTTCAAGGAAGCGTTCGGTCTCGTCGCTTTTTTTATCTATCAGCCCGTAAATGTCACCAAGAAGCTCAAGGTATGTTTCAAAACCTCCGCACTGTTTTATGCCGGCAGACGTATTTATACCCGGAATGATGATATCCGGCAGATCGCTTGTCTTCATGTTATCTTTTTCAGCATCCATGTTCTTGTTCCTCCCGTCTGTTCCATTCACTCACAAACTCCGATCGAGCCTTCGGCTTCATAGTAGCACAATAAAGCCTTCCGAGTAAAGTTTTTTGTTGCAGTACCCATGCGATTATGATATTCTTATATATTAAGAAAGTGTGTATTTTTGGCTTTTTTACCGCAAGGAGAACGAAGTTTATGGATGAGAGGATTATCGTTACCGATGACGATCCGATTATACTGAAAAAAGCATGGAAAAGCCTGACGGACTCAGGAATGAAGGTGGTTGCCCTTAAATCGGGGGAACAGCTGCTCGAATACATGGCTGAAAAGGGAAGTCCGGAGCTTATACTTCTCGATATCCGCATGCCCGGCATGGACGGATATGAAACACTCATGAAACTCCGCGAAAGGGAGGAAGGGGGACAAATGACGCCCGTTATCTTCCTTACGGGCGATGAAGACGAAGATACGGAGATACGCGGTCTTATGCTCGGCGCAATGGACTTTATCCGTAAACCGTTTATTCCCGAAGTACTTGCTTTGAGAGTACGGCATGCGGTCGAACTTACAAGACTTCAGAACGATCTTGCCGGCGAAGTCGAAAAGAAGACAAGGGAGAATGAAGAGCTTTTTCTCCAGGTCGTTTCTTCGCTCGCAGATGCCATAGATGCAAAAGATGCATACACAAAAGGCCATTCAGGACGCGTTGCGGCATATTCAAAAGAGATAGCCCGCAGATGCGGCTATAACGAAACAGGTCAGGACAACATCTACATGATGGGACTGCTGCATGACGTTGGAAAGATCGGTGTTCCGGACAGTATCATCAACAAAACGGACAGGCTGACGGATGAGGAATTCTTAAAGATAAAGCAGCATCCCGTAATAGGCGGGAGGATCCTCGAAAACATACAGAAGATGCCGGAACTGGCTTCCGGCGCGAAGTGGCATCACGAGAGGTTTGACGGCAGAGGCTATCCCGAAGGGCTGAAAGGTGAAGAGATCCCGGAGGCTGCCCGTATCATAGCGGTGGCGGACGCCTATGACGCAATGACGAGCAACCGCAGCTACAGAGCCCTGCTCTCACAGGAAAAGGTTCGCGGCGAGATCGAAAAGGGGATGGGAACGCAGTTCGATCCGCGTTTTGCAAGGGTGATGCTCGAAATGATAGATGAAGACAAAGATTATACTATGCGTGACTGCACCTGCAAAAAAGCTCCGGTCTGACAGCGAAAGCTTAAAGGACGGGTACGGGCAGGTCTCAGCTTGGAGGCGGATAAAATGGAATGCAGATTACTGATGGTCAGCAGCAAGAAAACCTTTCTTGTAAACTCTGTTGCGACGGGGCTGAAAAAGACCTCTATAACTACAACGGCGTGCGGACCGGATGTCAGGGAGATCGAAAAGACGAAGGACGAAACGGATATAATCCTGCTCTTTGTGGACGAGATAACGCCTGAAATGACGAAAGTCCTTGTCTACATCAAGGATGTTTGCGTGGACGACGACAAATCCCTCTATCTCGTGGGATATAAGGATACACTTGACCGTGTGAACGAGTTTATCCCGGCGGAATTCGTGAAAAAAGAGTTTCCAAGGCCGATAGATGCCAAAAAGCTGATAACCACACTGCTTAAGGAAGCCGAGCAGCTTGCGCTCAGGTTTGAGCAGAAGAGTATAATGATCGTGGATGATGATGTGACTTTCCTTAAGGTCATCAGGAAGCAGCTGGCGTCAAAATACCGCGTCACAGCAGTAAAATCGGGCATGCAGGCTATAAAGCATCTTGGTTCCCATACACCTGACCTTATCCTGATGGATTATGATATGCCTATAACAACAGGCTCAAAGGTCATGGAAATGATAAGGAGCGAGCCCGAAACGGAGAATATCCCTGTCATCTTCCTTACAGGAAAGGCAGACCGCGAGACCGTGATGAATGTAATGGGCCTGAATCCTCAGGGGTATCTGCTTAAGACCATGACACAGAAAGAGATAATGGCCAACATAGACAAGTTTTTTGAAAATGATAGGACCCGGTCCAAAAAGCATTCGGAGTTCTGAAAGGCAGGGGCAGATGCATGAGCGGAAGCCCCTTTTTTGGTAGAAAGCAGCCGCTAAGGTCAAAAGTTTGGAGGTATTTTGGTGAAAAGAGGACTTACGATCATAGTAAATATAGTCGTTATTGCATTCATCATCTTTTTTACTGCCAAATACACATCACAGAAGAGAGAGGAAAGCAATGATTCTGAATTGGCGGTCTTTAAGAACACCGCTGAGACCGCAGGCCAGATCATAATGAACTATCTTGCCGATGAGCAGCATCTGTGTGATATATGGGCCAGTTACATCAATCATTATGCTTCCGTTGCAGGGTATCCCATGACCATAGAAGAGGCTGTCGAGTTCACGCGCAGGGCGTCGATATCCGATGATGTACAGGCACATATAATCTATTATGATGATGCTTCGTTTAAGGGACTGTCTTCGGAACCAAGCCTTAATTCGGATGAGGATTTTACCGTTTCTTATAAGGGTTATTCTTTGTTTGCGGATTTTTCGGAAGCGAGGCTTGGACACGAGATCAAACAGACCGCAGCCTTTGCGAATCCGCAGAACGGCATACTTTCAATGGCTTTCTTAAACATCCTCGAGCTTAAAGCAGAGACCGGAGGAACGAGAAAGGCGCTTCTTATGCGTATAATCCCGATCAGTGAACTGAGCAGGAAGCTGGTCTATCTTAAGGGCGAATATGAAGAGATGGATCTTGCGATAATCGACAGTGCCGGGAATTATATGATCCATGGCAGCCAGCTTAAGAATTCCAATCTCTTCGAATACTACAAATCCTATAATAAAACGGATTACCAGAGCCAGAGGGAATTTGAAGAGCAGGTCACGGGCGAGTCGGGACTTAACGAGATGACGGGCTCAAAGGGGCAGACATGCGTTATCGCTCATACTCCCGTAACACCGGACAGAGACTGGTTCCTTATCAACATCATCCCGAAAGCCGGACTTTTGCCAAGCGTTATAGACTGGGTGCTGCTCGGAGTTACCGTAGGCGCATTGGCTGCGCTGCTCATATTCAACATGTCCGCCATGATGGTGTTTAACCGCAGGCTTGTCGTTACCGCGGAAGAGGCAGAAAGGGCCAATGACGCAAAATCCAGGTTCCTTTCAATGATGTCGCACGATATAAGGACGCCCATGAATGCCATCACAGGCTTTAACGAGATGATCAGCAGGGAAAGCCGCGACCCCGATATCTTAAGGTATTCAGAGGGCATACGGATGGCAGACAATACGCTGCTCAGCCTTATAAACGACATCCTTGACTTTTCAAAGCTCGAAGCCGGAAAGCTTGAGATCATACCTGTAGAATACGACCTTGTCTCGATACTGAACGATCTTGTGAACATGATCCAGGTGAGGACAGAGGAGAAGAACCTTGCATTAAAGATCAACATAGATGCCGATATCCCGAGAAAGCTTTACGGTGATGAGCTGAGGCTGAAGCAGTGCGCCATCAACCTTCTTTCAAATGCAGTAAAATATACGGCAGAAGGAACGGTCACCTTCACGGTTGGGTATGAGCCCTGTGAAGACAACGAACATCAGATACTCCTCAAATTCAGGGTGGATGATACCGGAAGCGGCATAAAACAGGAGGATATCGACAAGCTCTTTATTGCGTTCAAGCGTCTTGAGGAGAAAAAGAACAGGAATATCGAAGGCAGCGGTTTGGGTTTAAGCATAACCCAGAGCCTGCTCTCGATAATGGGCTCGTCACTTGAGGTAGAGAGCGAATACGGAAAAGGTTCCACGTTCTCCTTTGCAGTCAGACAGGATGTAAGGGGAACGGATAAAGTCGGGGAATATGAAGAGGCGTTCCGTAACGCAATGGAGTCCAAGGGCAGATACAAACGCAGCTTTACGGCTCCGCATGCGAAGGTGCTCGTGGTTGACGATACCCCTCTGAACCTCAGCGTTTTCACGGGTCTCCTTAAAGCGACAAAGGTGAATATCGACACCGCCGGCAGCGGAAGAGAAGCATTAAACCTTTGCGCAAGGAATCTTTATGATGTCATTTTCCTTGATCACATGATGCCCGACATGGACGGCATCGAAACGCTGCATGCACTGAAAGTGCTAAAAGACAACAAAAACGTCGAAACCCCTGTAGTATGCCTTACCGCGAATGCGATTTCAGGCATGCGTGAAATGTTCATTTCGGAGGGCTTTACCGATTACCTGACCAAACCCATAGATTTTGTGCGGCTTGAGCAGATGCTGCTCAAATACATCCCCGCCGGAAAGATAGCGGTGGATTATATTGAACAGAGGGACGACAGCGCGACACTTCCGGATGAGGTATTTACTATACCGGAGCTTGATGTGAACTCCGGGCTGTCACACTGCGGTGATGCGGAGTCGTATCTGAACACCTTAAGGATGTACAGTGAAGCATCCGAAAAAAATGAAAAAGAGATCAGGGATTTCTGGAACCTTCGTGATATCAGGAACCTTACCATCAAGCTTCATGCGCTGAAGAGTACGTCCAGAGTCATAGGCGCTTTTGATGTGGGTGAGCTTGCCGCGGAGCTTGAAAAGGCCGGAAGGCTCGGAAAGCTTGGAATCCTCGGTGACGAGCTTGAGCGCCTCCTTCACGCGTACAAAGAACTTTCGTCAAAGCTTTCGCCGATCTTTGCACCGGTAAGATCGGATGAAGGACTTGCTCCCATATCGAAGGAGGAGCTGTACGAGGCATATGATAAGCTGCTCAAGGCCTGCGCGGAATATGATTATGATACTGTTGTGAATGTCATAGATGAACTGTCGCACAGGCGCATCCCTGACGGTGAAGAGACAAGGATGGATGCGATACGTACTGCATCTGACGATTTTGATTATGATGTGATCCCGGATATTATCAGGGCGGGAAGAAAGGATTGACAGGATGTTAAACGAAACTGCGGAAAAAGTCCCGGGTGAGCGCGCTGCAGCAGGTCGCCACCTGCTCCTTGTGGATGATGACCCGCTTTATCTTAAGATGGTACGCGGATGGCTTGCGGATAAATACATGATAACCGCTGTAAAGGCAGGAAGCCAGGCATTGGCATATCTTGAAGGACATACAGCCGATCTTATCCTGCTTGATTATGAAATGAAGGAAATGAACGGCCCGGAGGTTTTTGAACGCATCAGGAAGAATCCCGCAACTGCGGCTATTCCGGTCATCTTTCTGACGGGAAGATCCGACAGGGAGAGCATCCAGCGTGTCATGGTGCAGTCTCCCGAAGGATATCTTCTTAAAACAATGGACAGGGACTCCATCGTAAAAGCGATAGATCAGTTCTTAAGCTCGGGTACTTTGCCCGGGGAATCGGAGGATAAGCTATGAGAATAAAAACAAAACGTATCGTTTCTGCCGCAGTTATCGTTCTGCTTGTTGTCATGACAGCTGCCGGGTGCGGAAAAAAGCCCTCCGAAAGCGGCTTTGTACCAAAGCTTAATACATCTTCTGACGTATCTGTTACGGTTTACGGCAATTATTCGAATTTTGAGGCGCTCGAGAGCGAATTTGAGCGCTTTAATGAGTTTTATCCCAATGTCAACATGAGCTATATCTATCTTGACGGTTACGGCGACGCAATAGCAAATTCGCTGAAAAGCAAGGAAGCTCCGGATATCTACTTTACATTCTACTGGATGTGGGGGGATAAGAATTATAACGAGGTATTTGATTCGGCTGTGGATCTTGCCGCAAAGGAGACCGGCATCGATTTTTCGTGCGTAAGGGAAAGCATAATTAGAAAAACGGCAGACGGAAAGGTTCAGATGGCTCCCGTTCTTGCTACATCCTTCGGAATGCTTGTTAATATGGACCTGTTCAAGAAGGAAGGGCTCAAGGTGCCTGCTACCTGGAGCGAGCTTGAAGACGTCTGCAGGAAGTTCAAGGCTGCGGGCTATGCTTCACCGCTGATGGGCTACGTATCTTCAGGATCAAGCTCCTTTGAGTATAACTTCGCTTATCCGTTCCTCTGCAACTCTGCGGTCAAAAACCCTTCAATGCGTGACAGCTTCAACAGCCTCGATCCCAAAGCCGGCGAACTTATGCGCCCCGGTCTTGAAAAGATCAAACTTCTTGCGGACTCTGGATTTATAGATGCCGGAAAGTGCGTAAAAGAGATAGAGAACAACTATAACGCAGCCATAATGCGCTTTTATGAAGGAGATGTTCCGATGCTTGTATGTTCCGGTGATGTTGCATCCGGAACAAAGAAAAGGGAGAGCCAGTCCGAGAGCTTCTCGGCATCGCCCTTCGAATACAGGTTCTATGCGGTTCCGTATGACGAAAAAGGCGGTTTTGTAATAGATACCGTGTCTATCAATTTTTCGGTGAACAAGAACAGCCCGAATAAGGACATGGCTACGGAGTTCATGAGATTTCTTATCTCGGCAAAGGAACTTGGCAATATGGCTTCCGTAAAGAGGCTTATCACCACCGCAAAGGATTTCTCGCTTGACAACATTTATTCTTCCCTGAACGAAACACCGCAGGAACGCATGATCTGCAGTACCGAAGCCAATATAAACGACAATGCGGTCAAGCAGTTCAGATATGCCGCACATCATGTTCTTATGGGAGAAATGACCGTTGATGAAGCGATAGCGGCATTCGGAAGCCTGACAAAATAAATTTCACGGGTACAGAAGACGAAACTTTCGGAGGCCGGATCATGACAAAAAAGAAAATCCGTTCAACGGTCGTAAAGGTTTATACCGACAATATCAACGATCCCGCAAAACAGATAAAAGAATACAGGAAAATGCTCAAAGAGGCGCAGGAAGCTGCGGATCTCTATTATGCGGGCTTTGTCTTTCACATGCTTGCGGTTGCATACAATATGCTCGGCGACAGGGAGAAAATGTTCCTGAATGCTGTAAAATCCCTCGCGGTATTTAAGAATACCGACGATCATGAAATGATCGCGGACGCATATATCACTCTCGGAGCGGCGTATTTTAACCAGGAGAATTACCAGCTTGCGCTTGCAAACTATGATAAAGCCTATGATATCATAAAAAAACACCGCATAAAGGGAACAAGCAGACAGGCTGTGATGAACAATCTCGGAACCGTATGCAATCTGATGGGAGATTACAGAGCCGGCATCAGGTACCTGACCGAATGTCTTGAACAGGCAAAGAAAGAGACACCCGACGCTTACGGTGAGCTGATACTGTATTATATAAATCTTGCTGACAGCTATATTCATGTCGATGATAATGAAAAAGCCGTTGAGGTTTTCAGGGAAGCTGAAGAGACCGCAAAAAAGGCCGGCATCATATCTTATGAATGTGATTACCGCCTCAAATATGCGGTTGCATGTTACAGGCTGAACGATAAAAAACAGGGCAACATGAACTTCGATAAGGCTGTTAAGCTGGCAGCGAAAATGCAGGATACGTTTTCGGATATAGAAGTTTTCGGCGATCTGACGCGCATCCTTCTGCAGAACAAAGACATAAAACGTGCCGACAAGGCTGTGGCCATCATCACAGAATACGGTAAAACCTGCAGCCATACAATGGATAAACTCCTTGTGTTAAGTACTCTTGCGGATTATTACAAGAACACCGGTGATACGATGCGCGCTATCGGTTATTATGAGCAGGTAGAAGAGCTTTATAAGGATAGGACCGCTGAATTAAAGCAGGTACAGCTGGGAATACATAAAAGCCTTAAAGATGCCGATTCCTCCATAAACAAGCTGAACAGGATGATAAGGGAGAGCGAGGAACGGGCAAGCAAAGACCATATGACAAAGCTCCTTAACCACACAGCCATGTTAAAGGTGGGCGGGGAGTTCATGAACCGTGCGGTAAAAAAGAAAAAAAAGGTTGGCGCGATCTTCATAGATATCGACTGTTTCAAGGATTGTAACGATACCTACGGACATGCGAAAGGCGACGAGATCATCAAAGAGGTTGCCCGCGCCTGCAGGGCCGAAGAAAGTGAAAACGTGCGGTTTGCACGGTATGGAGGCGACGAGTTCATAGGTCTTACCTACGGTCTTAAAGACGCCGATCTTGCAGAAATCGCAAAAAAGATATGCCTTAGGGTCCGTAAAGCGGATATCCCCAACAAGATGAACCCGAACGGCAAACGCGTAACTGTTTCCGTCGGCATCGCAAATGCAGCCGTTACTGAAAAGACCGATACCGTGATCCAGATAATCAATTATGCCGACAAGGCTGTTTATTACTCGAAAAAAGCAGGTAAAAACTGCATTCATCTGCTCGACCACGACCGCACGGGCATAAACGGAGAGGATGCACAGTTTGTGAGGGTGGATTTTTAACACCTGCGAACAGGCCCCCAAAGCTTTTCCGTACTTTTTCCAGCAAGCTGATGATGTCCCTCCACTGTCCGAATATCCATCCAAAGAAGAGGATACTTCTGTTCGAAATGGAGGAAAAGGGCGATAAACTCGCTATTCGCAACGAAGTTACAGGCAACTGGTATAATGCCGCCGGGGGTTCTGCGGAAAGATGGCGGTACAGGGTAAAATGTGAAGAAGAGATAAATATTTAGATGTAAACAACTTCTGAAAGGGGAATACGCTTTTTGGCGTAACGGAACAATATGAACTTACAGGCGATAATCATCGCGGATGCTTTCGGACTTGTCATTCTTATCAGTCTTCTGGTAAGCCTCGCCCTGACAAAACAACGCAGGAGACTTGAGGATAAACTCTTCATGATACTGATATTTGTGGTGATGGCAGCGAATATAATAGAGCCGCTTGGCTTTTATCTTGATGAAAAGCCGGGGGCTTTCTGCGGCTATACAAACCTGCTCGGCAGCACATACCTGTACATGGCAAATATCATATGCGGATTTGTCTGGAATCTGTTTGTCGATCTGAAACTGTACAGAGATAAGGACAGGCTTAAAAAAATGTTGCCGTTATACGGCGCGCTCCCGGCTGTATATTCGGTACTGCTTTTGATCAATCTGTTTGTTCCGTTCCTGTTTACCGTTGATGAGACCAACACCTTCAGGCGCCTTGAATGGTGCTGGATCATGTACTTGCTCGTTGTTATCTCTGCAGGCATAAGCATTTTCATATATTGTAATTACCAGAGGACGCATGATCGCGCACTGTTTTTCCCTGTATGGATGTTCATGATCCCGGTTCTTGTGGGAAGCCTTGCCCAGGGATTCTTTTACGGAATATCGACCGCATGGCCTTCTGCCGCAATCGGTATCGTGGCGCTGTACATGAGTCTGCAGAACGAGAAAACCTTTACGGATCCGCTTACCGGGCTTTTCAACAGGCTGTTCCTCGAACATACTCTCGAAAATGCGAAGGGAACCGAGTATTACGGCATAATGCTGGATCTTAACTTTTTCAAAAATATCAATGATTCTTACGGACATTCTGCCGGTGACCGCGCGCTTAATGAAGCGGGTCGTATCATAAAGAGTGCCATACATATAAAAGGGTCCGCATACAGATATGCAGGGGATGAATATGTAGTTATGCTGAGAACTTCTTCCGAGGAAGATGTGATCGCCACCGAGGAACGCATTCGCACAGAGGCGGACCGTTTCAACGCGGAAAACAAAGAACCCTACAAGCTCTCTTTTGCAATGGGACATGCAAAGCTTGAAAAAGATGATACCCAGGACGGGTTTCTGCGCAAGATAGACAATGCGATGTATCTTGACAAGCAGAAAGTCCATCAGCTTATGGCATGGGCCGGAGGCACACCGAAAACCGGTACAACACAGAGCAACCCCGGCTTATGAGCAGGGTTGCTCCTTTAAGTTGCCGCCAAATACTGAATTTGCAACCGGTGGTTGACAAATTGAAAAGGCGGATTTATGGAATGCAACCGGAGAAAATGTTATTGTCGGCTTGTTCGAACAAAGAAAAAAACATGTCCGTTCACGGACAGAAAAACAAAAGCTGACAGTACAGACCAAATGTAAGTTCTTTTTTATATTGCATGAAAGCTGTACGGAAAGGAAAATCATGATATTAGCGGACAAGATAATCAACGAAAGAAAAAAGAACGGCTGGTCGCAGGAAGAACTTGCGGAAATGCTCAACGTGTCAAGACAGTCGGTCTCAAAATGGGAGAGTGCCCAAAGCATTCCGGATCTTCAGAAGATCCTTAAGATGGCGGAAATATTCAATGTAAGTACCGATTACCTGTTAAAAGACGAAATGGAACCGGAGACCGCAGCGCCTTCACATATTACAGAGAACGATCCGGGATCAGCTTTAAGAAAAGTTTCTCTTGAAGAAGCTTCGGAGTATATCTCGATCAAAAAGAATGTCCTTCCAAAGATCGCTCTTGGTGCATTCCTTTGTGTGACCTGCCCGGTGATCCTTATCCTTCTTGCGGGACTTCAGGATGGCGGTATATTGCCGATATCACAGAATGTTGCTGTTGCCATCGGTCTGCTCTGCCTTTTTGCACAGCTTGGCATTGCAGTGTTTTTATTCATAACAAATCATGGCAGACTTTCTGCGTTTGAGTTCATCGAGCATGATGCTTTTGAGACCGAATACGGTGTTGACGGGATGGTGAAGGAACGCATGGCTGCCAGCGAACCCATTTATACAAGGGCTCTTACGATTGGTGTTCTTTTGTGCATCCTGAGCTGTGTTCCGCTTGTTATCTGTGCCGTCATGGGACTGCCGGCCTTTGTGATCGTCAGTATGGTATGCCTGCTGCTTTTGCTTGTCGGCGTTGCAGTATATCTGTTCATCGCGATCTGCGGCGTAAATAGTGCCTATAAGGCGCTTCTGCAGGAAGGTGATTATACACCCGAAAAAAAGATGAAGGACGATAAGCTTGCAAAGCTTTCGTCCATATACTGGATGTTTATAACCGTGATGTACCTTGCAGTAAGCTTCTTAACACAGCGCTGGGACCGCACATGGATCATCTGGGCCGTATCGGGCGTTCTCTTTGCGCTGATAAGGGTGATAGGCGATTCGCTTATCAAAGCCGACTGAGGCTGTGGCTCAGGTTGTTAAACCGCACTGATCCGATACGGGGACACGGCATTTAAGAAAACGATCTGTGAACAGTATGTGAAATAAAAAATTATTATTGACAATCAGACAATGTATTGTTATCATGATTAAAAATTCAATAAACTAAACCGTTGAAGCGGAGATAAAGGCAGTGATGCCCATACAGAGAGTCCGGGGAGCTGAGATCCGGGCAGGAAACAAGTTGTCAAATGGACCGCGGAGGGCGCAGTCAAAGGTCTTTCGGACCGAGTATTCTGCGACGTGAGGCAGACGTTATTTGCCGGGGGTATGTCAGTATCCCGCTAAGCGCACGATCTTTCGTGAATCAAGGTGGTACCGCGGATATAGTTTATTCGTCCTTGACAGAAGTTTTTCTGTCAGGGACTTTTTTATTCCTCCGGCGTTGTGGTAAAGCCCGCAAACCTGCTTGTCAGAAAGGCTTCAAAGCAAAAGTACATCATTTCAACAAGGAGGTACCAAATGAAATTTTTACCGGAATTTGAAGAAGTGGAAAAGATCGCGGCAAAAGGCATTTATGATGTCCTTCCGGTAAGCTGTGAGATACTTTCGGATTTTATAACACCGATCGAGGCCATGCGTGTTTTGAAGAATGTCTCAAAACACTGCTATATGCTTGAATCCGCACAGGCAGACGAAACATGGGGACGCTACACTTTCTTAGGTTTCGATCCCACAATGGCAATAACCTGCATAGGCGGGACCGTTAACGGTGTTCTGGATGCGGGAAAGATCAAATATGTGACCGGAAATCCTGCGGATTACCTGAGAAAAGTGCTTTCAGGCTATAAAAGCCCGAGATTTGATTACCTGCCCACCTTTACCGGAGGACTGGTAGGATATTTTGCTTTCGATTACCTGCAGTACAGCGAGCCAAGCGTCAAAACGGGCGCAAAGGATACAGAGAACTTCAAGGATGTCGACCTGATGCTCTTTGACAAAGTCATCGCTTTTGACAACATACGCCAGAAGATAATACTGATCGCAAACATGCATCTTGACGAGCCCGAGACAAATTACAACAAGGCAGTCTGGGAGCTGAGACAGCTTATAGACCTGTTAAAACGCGGGGAAAAGAAGAATGAGCCGTCGGGAAAGCTCACCGGCGAAGTCACTCCGCTGTTTTCGAAGGAAGAATACTGTGAGATGGTGGAGAAGGCCAAGAAATACATCTATGAGGGCGAGATCTTTCAGATAGTGCTTTCAAACAGGCTTTCTGCCCCTTTTGAAGGAAGTCTCTTAAACACTTACAGGGTGTTGAGGACCATAAATCCTTCCCCGTATATGTTTTATTTTTCCGGAACGGATATAGAGGTGGCCGGTGCCTCTCCGGAGACGCTCGTAAAGCTTGAAGACGGTGTGCTCCATACTTTCCCTCTTGCGGGAACGAGGCCGCGCGGAAAGACAAAAGAAGAGGACGAAGAGCTTGAAGCAGAGCTTCTTGCCGATGAAAAGGAGCTTGCAGAGCATAACATGCTTGTTGACCTCGGAAGGAACGACCTTGGAAAGATAAGTGAATTCGGTACCGTTGAGGTTGAAAAACTTCATTCGACAGAGCGCTTTTCCCATGTGATGCATATCGGTTCAACAGTCCGCGGCGAGATCCGTAAAGATAAGGATGCCCTTGACGCAATAGAGGCGGTGCTGCCGGCGGGAACGCTCTCAGGAGCGCCGAAGATAAGAGCCTGCCAGCTTATCGGTGAGCTTGAGAACAACAAAAGAGGAATATACGGCGGGGCCATCGGATATATCGATTTCTCAGGAAATATGGATACATGCATTGCAATTCGTATCATATATAAGAAAAACGGGAAAGTATTTGTCAGGAGCGGCGCAGGAATAGTAGCCGATTCGGTTCCCGAAAAGGAATACGAGGAGTGCCTGAACAAGGCCAAAGCATCCTTAAAGGCGCTCGAAGCCGCACAGGAAGATGAGTTTTAGGGAGGAAGGTCATGATACTGCTGATAGACAATTACGACAGCTTTTCTTATAACCTGTTTCAGCTGGTCGGCGAGCTTGATCCCGATATAAAAGTGATCCGCAATGACGGGATGACCATAGAAGAGATAAGACAGCTGAAGCCGTCGCACATAATACTGTCTCCGGGACCGGGACGTCCAGAAAATGCGGGGATCATCGTGGAAGCCGCAAAGACTCTCGGGAAAGAGATACCGCTGCTTGGCGTATGCCTTGGACACCAGGCCATATGCATGGCGTTCGGCGCAACCGTTACTTACGCGAAACAGCTTATGCACGGCAAACAGTCGGAGGTTGAATTTTCCGCAGATTGCAGCCTTTTCGAGGGCATTCCGCGATTCGCGAAGGTTGGGAGATACCATTCGCTTGCAGCTGCTGCAGATACATTGCCTGCGGAGCTTGAGATCGTCGCAAGGACCGCGGACAATGAGGTAATGGCGGTTAAACACAGGGAGTATCCCATATTCGGAGTACAGTTCCATCCGGAATCGATCCTTACACCGGACGGCAGACAGATGTTAAAGAATTTTCTAAAAGTGACAGTCTGATAAGAGATCAGACAAAAATCAACATGCTTTGGGCAAAAACATACAGACAGGAGAAAAACCATGATAAAAGAAGCGATCGTCAAGATAGTAAACAAGGAAGACCTTACATATGATGAGGCCTACAAGGTAATGAACGAGATAATGAGCGGGGAGACCTCCGCTACACAGAATGCCGCATTCCTCGCAGCGCTTTCAACAAAGAGCGCCCGCGCGGAAACAACGGAAGAGATCGCGGGCTGCGCCGCAGCAATGCGCGATCACGCAACCAAAGTGGAAGCAGGTCCCGATCTTTTCGAGATCGTCGGAACGGGCGGTGATAACGCCCACAGCTTCAACATCTCGACTACTTCGGCAATAGTGGCTGCGGCAGGCGGCATGAGAGTCGCAAAACACGGCAACAGGGCGGCTTCATCAAAATGCGGAACGGCAGACTGCCTTGAGGCTCTCGGCGTAAACATCCAGCAAAGCCCGGAACGATGCAGGGAACTTCTTGACGAAGTCGGAATGTGCTTCTTTTTCGCACAGAAATATCATACCTCAATGAAATATGTGGGAGCCATCCGAAAAGAGCTCGGGTTCCGTACCGTGTTCAATATCCTCGGGCCCTTAACTAATCCGGGAACCCCTTCTATGCAGCTCCTCGGAGTGTATGATGATTATCTTGTCGAGCCGCTCGCACAGGTGCTGATAAGCCTTGGGATAAAGCGCGGCATGGTAGTTTACGGCCAGGATAAGCTTGATGAGATATCGATGAGCTCACCCACAACGGTCTGTGAGATAAGGGAAGGCTGGGTAAAGCCTTATGTCATAAAACCCGAGGATTTCGGCTTTGAACGCTGCACAAAGGATGATCTTAAAGGCGGTACCCCGGAAGAAAACGCGAAGATAACAAGGGATATCCTCAAAGGCGCAAAGGGCCACAAGAGGAACGCAGTGCTCCTTAACGCAGGCGCAGCCCTTTATATCGGCGGAAAGGCCGGGAGTATGAAGGAAGGCGTAAAGCTTGCAGCAGAGCTCATCGATTCAGGAAAAGCCCTTGAGACCCTTGAAAAACTCATCGAAGTGAGCAACAGGCCGGAATGAGCCTAAAAAAGCATATTATAGTCCGGAAAAACGGCCCGGACACGGAGACGATATGACAATTCTTGAAAAGATTGCGGAATATGCAAAAGAGCGGGTAAAGGAAGCGAAAAAGATCTGTTCCGCGGAAGAGATGCAGACAAAAGCATATGAAATAAGACAGAAAGAGCTTGCGGAAAGGGAGAACGGCGACAAAGTCCCAAAGTTTCCCTGTAAAACGGCAGACTTTACATTTGAAAAAGCATTAAAAAAGCCCGGCCTTTCGTTTATCTGCGAATGTAAAAAGGCATCACCGTCAAAAGGTCTTATCGCTGAAGAATATCCGTACCGCGAGATCGCAAAGGAATACGAAGCTGCCGGTGCAGACTGCATTTCCGTCCTTACCGAACCCCGCTGGTTTTTGGGCAGCACCGGGCATTTGAACGAGATAGCGGCAGAAATATCGATACCCTGCCTTCGCAAGGATTTCACGGTGGATGAATATATGATCTATGAAGCAAAGCTTCTTGGGGCTTCGGCAGTTCTTCTCATCTGCGCGCTCCTTGACGAAGAGAAGCTGCACAGATATATTGATATCTGTGATTCACTTGGTATTTCCGCACTTGTGGAAGCACATGATGAAAATGAAGTTAAGACGGCGCTTTTGGCAGGTGCAAGGGTAGTCGGTGTAAACAACAGGAATCTTAAAGATTTCACAGTTGATACCGAAAACAGCAGACGCCTTCGCGAACTTATCCCGAAAGATGTGGTGTTTGTGTCGGAGAGCGGCGTAAAAAACGCCGAAGACATAAGAAAACTAAAGGAAATTGGCGCAGATGCGGTACTTGTCGGAGAAACGCTTATGAGGGCACCGGACAAAAGAGCCAAATTACTGGAATTGAAGGGCTGATATGGTAAAGATCAAATTCTGCGGGCTTACACGCCCTGACGATATCCTTGAAGCAAACAGGCTGAAACCCGATTACGCGGGCTTTGTGTTTGCAAAGAAGAGCAGAAGATTTGTGAACAGGGAGCAGGCTTTGGAGTTAAAGAAAATGCTCGATCCGGGTATCACTGCGGTGGGCGTGTTTACGGACGAACAGCCGGAAACGGTGGCAGAGCTTCTGAAAACGGGCGTGATAGACATAGCCCAGCTTCACGGAAACGAAGATGATGAATATATCAAGACTCTCCGGCACTTTACCGACAAGCCCCTGATACAGGCTTTCAGGATAAAAAACGATGAGGATATAAGAAGATCCTGTGAGTCAAAAGCCGACTATATCCTGCTGGATTCGGGACAGGGCACGGGAAAATGCTTTGACTGGAAGCTGCTCGAAGCGGTTAACAGACCGTATTTCCTGGCAGGGGGGCTGAATCCCGAAAATGTGCGCGAAGCTGTGGTAAAACTTGTTCCTTTTGCAGTTGATGTAAGCTCCGGGATCGAAACGGACGGAGTGAAGGACAAGGTAAAAATGCAGGCATTTGCCATTAATGTGAGAGAAGCCCAAAGATCATAAAAGTGTATAATATCCGGTAAAACGGGAAAAGGAGAAAAAAGATGACAGATCCTAACGGGAGATTCGGAATACACGGTGGCAGGTATATTCCGGAAACACTGATGAATGCTGTGATAGAGCTTGAGGCAGCGTATAACAGGTATAAGGATGATGAAGAGTTCAACCGCGAACTCACGGCCCTTTTCAACGATTACGCAGGCAGGCCGTCAAGGCTTTATTATGCTGAAAAGATGACAAAGGACCTTGGCGGAGCAAAGATATACCTTAAGCGCGAAGACCTGAACCATACGGGCGCCCACAAGATCAACAACGTGCTCGGTCAGGCCCTCCTTGCAAAGAAAATGGGAAAGACACGTCTTATAGCGGAGACCGGCGCCGGTCAGCACGGCGTCGCAACGGCAACCGCCGCGGCTCTCATGGGCCTTGAATGTGTTGTCTTTATGGGCGAAGAGGACACAAAACGCCAGGCCCTGAACGTTTACCGCATGAGGCTTCTCGGCGCGGAGGTCATACCGGTAAAGACTGGCACGGCGACCTTAAAGGATGCCGTATCGGAGGCTATGCGCGAGTGGACGTCACGCATAGAAGATACGCATTACTGCCTCGGATCGGTCATGGGTCCGCACCCGTTTCCGACTATAGTCCGTGATTTTCAGGCAGTCATATCGAAGGAGATAAAGGAGCAGATACTTGAAAAAGAAGGAAAGCTGCCTGATGCGGTAATTGCCTGCGTTGGCGGAGGTTCAAACGCCATCGGGAGCTTCTATCACTTTATCAATGATGAGGGCGTTAAACTTATCGGATGTGAGGCTGCGGGGCGCGGCATCGACACTTTTGAGACGGCGGCAACGATTAATACCGGGCGACTTGGTATATTCCACGGCATGAAATCCTACTTCTGTCAGGATGAATACGGTCAGATCGCCCCTGTTTACTCGATCTCCGCGGGGCTCGATTACCCGGGCATCGGGCCGGAGCACGCGTACCTGCATGACACCGGACGCGCAGAATATGTTGCGATAACAGATGATGAAGCTGTCGAGGCTTTTGAATATCTTTCTAGAACAGAGGGCATAATCCCTGCGATCGAGTCCGCTCACGCAGTGGCTTACGCAAGAAAACTCGCGCCCGCGATGGAAAAGGACAAGGTGATCGTAATAACGATATCGGGCCGCGGCGATAAGGACTGTGCGGCGATAGCGCGTTACAGAGGGGAGGATATCAATGAGTGATATAAAAAAAGCATTTGAAAACGGAAAGGCTTTTATCCCGTTCATCACATGCGGAGATCCCGACCTTTCAACTACTGCCGAAGCGGTCAGGGCAGCTGTAAGGGCCGGCGCGGATCTTATCGAGCTTGGGATACCGTTCTCGGACCCAACCGCAGAAGGACCGACAATTCAGGGCGCAAACCTACGCGCGCTCCGGGGCGGCGTTACAACGGACAGGATATTCGGCCTTGTAAAAGACTTAAGGAGCGATGTTTCCGTCCCCCTTGTTTTCATGACCTATGCCAATGTTGTATTTTCCTACGGCTCCGAAAGGTTTATAAGAAACTGCGCGGATACGGGCATTAACGGCCTGATCCTGCCGGACCTTCCTTTCGAGGAAAAGGGGGAATTCCTGCCGCTCTGCGATAAGTACGGAGTTGATCTGATATCGCTTATTGCGCCTACATCAAAGAACAGGATCGCAATGATCGCAAAAGAGGCAAAAGGCTTCATCTACATAGTTTCAAGCCTCGGTGTGACGGGAACAAGAACGGAGATAACAACGGATATTGCATCTATCGTGAACGTGGTGCGCGAAAACACGGATGTTCCCTGTGCCATAGGCTTTGGAATATCCACGCCGGAACAGGCTGCGAAAATGGCCTCTCTTTCGGACGGGGCGATAGTCGGCTCCGCCATAGTAAAGCTTTTTGAAAAATACGGAACAGAGGCACCGGCGTACGTCGAAGAGTACATAAGGAGCATGAAGAATGCTGTGAGGGCTGTGTGAAAAGCAGCGGATTCCATAAAATACGGCGGCTACTGCAGGCAATCCTTAAAAGATTGCCTGTTTTTTTTATGGAATTGTTATCCCAAGTCTGCTATCATATAGTTTGAAGCGGGAGACCGCTTAAAAGTAATTACGATGGGGGGGGTAAATTATGTCAGAAGAATTAGGAAAAATGGTGAGAGAACGTCTCGGAAAGGACTTTGTTGTCAAAAAGCTTGACATAGGCGGGGATGCGACCCTTAAAAAGAGCATGTTCAAGTTCTTTACCGAGTCTTATGAGGTTGAAGGCGCGGGACACCTTTGCGTGCTTAGCATGAAGGCAATGTTTGGCCTCATGAAGATGGAAACGGTGGTATTTGCGCCTTTTTCAAAGGATGCGCCGCTCATCAATACAGACCGCGTGTCCGTTATGGGAAAAGATACCGTGATAACGGAACTCTACAACGATCAGCTTGAGCCTTATCCCGCTGAATATCTTGAAGCCTTTGACGCGATAAAGGCTAAGGACAAAGACCTTGAGGATTATGTTTCGGAAGGGGCACACTGGTACGATCCGATTCTCTATCCGTGCTCGTATCATAAAAAGGGCAAAGGCGTTTCCGAGAGGCTTTTTAATGCGGCAAAAGCCTATACGGATACCTATGCGGACCAGTTTGCAAAGCTTCCGGATTGCGATAAGGAAGCTAAAAAAGCCAAAGTGAAGGATTTTGCCGAAAAGCTGTTCTCAAACGGCGGCCCTGCGGTAAACCAGGTCAGGAAGCTGTTCGGCGATGAGGTGGCACAACGCCTGATTCTTAAGCACATGTACGGAGTGGAATAAAATGCGTTTTGTTTTCGCATCTGACTCTTTTAAGGGGTCTCTTTCAAGCAAAAGGATAGCAGAGCTTTTGACGAAGGCCGCGAAAGAGGCCTTTGAAGATGCGGAATGCATCGGAATGTTAACGGCGGATGGTGGTGAAGGTACTGTCGAAGCCGTTGTGTCCGCAGTAAACGGGAGTACGGTAACGGCAAAAGCCCATGATCCGCTTGGACGGGAGATTGATGCGGTCTACGGGATCGTAACCGATCCGTTTTCAGTACAGGAAAAAAGACAGGCTGCGGTGATCGAGACAGCGGTGGCTTCCGGGCTTGCTTTGCTTGAAAAAGGCGAAAGAGATCCGCTTGCCGCCTCGACTTTTGGTACCGGGGAGCTTATACGGGATGCCATTTGCAGGGGGATCAGGGTAATTTATACCGGCCTTGGCGGAAGTGCCACCAATGACGGAGGCATGGGGGCTTTAAGGGCTTTGGGTGCGAAATTTTTAGATAAAAAAGGAAAAGAGCTTGAAGGATGCGGCAATGACCTTGAAGATGTATACGATATCGATATTTCGGGGCTTGACGAAAGACTGCAGCAGACAGAGATCTTTGTCATGAGCGATGTGACAAACCCGCTGTGCGGTGAGAACGGCGCCACGTTTACCTTCGGACCGCAAAAATGTGCCAATACGGACAAAAACGGCCTTAGAGGCACTGCGAACGGGCCGGGACCGGTAAATGATGCAGATAACGCGGCTAAAGACGGTAAAACGCGTGTTCCTGTGCTTGAACGCCTTGAAAAGGGCATGCGGAATTACAAGGAGGTCCTTATACGAAAGACAGGTACCGACCCGGATATGCTCAAGGGCGCGGGAGCGGCAGGAGGTCTCGGGGCAGCCCTGGCACTTCTGTTAAAAGCAAAGATACGCTCCGGTATCGAGACAGTGCTTGAATTATCCCGCTTTGACGAAATAGCTGCGGGTGCGGATCTTGTCATAACGGGCGAGGGAAGGCTTGATGCCCAGAGCCTTAACGGAAAGACCGTTCAGGGCATAGCTCTGCATGCAAAAAAGCTTGGTGTTCCCGTTTATGCAATATGCGGTTCTGTGGCTAAAGACACAGATTTTAAGAGCCTTGGGCTTAAAGAAGTATTTACGCTCCAAAGCAGCGGGATGTCCTTAAATGAAGCCATGGAACGCGCAGAGGAGCTGTATTTTGATAAAGCTAAAGAAGCCTTCAGGTTTTTCGGAAAGGCTGCTGATATACTGAAGATCTGACGATCTGCCCAAAAGACCGGGCTCGCGGAAAGGTGAAAAATGTTTGAAGAAGCAGGTGCCTTTGAAAACAGCAGGCGCTTTTATGAAAAATATGTCGCGCCGATGATACATGAGCGCTTTGGCAAATATGAGAACAGGATAGCCGTGGGGCTTGCGGGAGAAGGATCTGACTGCTTCGGGTATGACGACTTTATCTCGAGGGACCACGATTTCGGGACCGGAGTCTGTCTCTGGCTTGCCGATACGGACATGCAGTGCTTTGGCGCGGAATTGTCTGCTGCGTACAGCGAGCTTGCGGATCTTCACGGCGGCAAAAAGCTCTCCGTAAGGCTTTCGGAACGCAGGGGAGTCATGAGCATACATGATTTTTACTCAAATATCCTCTGCATAGACTGCGACACAAAGGGATGTACCCTTACAACAGGGAAGTGGATGGCTTTGGACCATTCGTGCCTTGCCACGGCAGTAAACGGCGTTGTTTTCCGGGACGACCTTGGAGAATTTACGGCTTTCCGTAACATGCTCCTGAAGCATTACCCCGATGATGTATTAAGATACAGGCTTGCAGACGAACTGCACGGCTTTTCTTCGGCGCTGCAGGTGAATTACGCCCGTTCGATGTGCAGAAAGGATACCGTTGCGGCTGCTCTTGCAAAGGATAAGGGGATAAGAGCTGCAATGGAGCTGTTCTTCCTCCTTAAGAAAACTTATCCGCCCTACTACAAATGGACCTTCAGACGATTGTCTGAGCTTGACAAAGACGGCTCTTTTGCGGAAAAGATCAAAAGGCTCTCGGAAGCAGGCTGCAGCCTTTCGAAATGGGAGAACAGGCCCTATGATCCGAATTCCTTCAACTTTGACGATCCTGTAGTGGTGCTTACTGAACAGATCGCAGCAGATATAAACAGGATGCTGCGGGAACGGGGCTTAACAAAATGCGCGGATCCTTACCTTGAGCGGTATGTAAACGAGATATTGCCATGACAGATAGTGGTTAAGCATAAATAAGACTGCCGGAAAGAAAACCGGCAGTCTTGTTTTTTAGCTTTTTAACGCTGTAAATATCCTTTCAAACAAAGCTTCGAAGGAGACAACAGGACGGTAAGAGTTCCTTAACGCTCGTCGTATCTTCTGTAGATGGCTGTTATCCTTTCTGTACTGTAAACAGCTTCGTTGCCGCTTGCATCTGTGTAGGTATATTCTTCTGATCCGAGGTCATTAAAGGTAAGACCGCTGATGACCGATCCGGTACTGTCTTTTGCACCGCTTTCCTGAAGCTTGAAGAGCTCTGTTGCGATAATGCCCGCGATATTCTTTGCGCCTGCGTAAGAGAGGTGGAGAGTGTCTTCCTCTTTGCCGTTGTAGTAAAGGTGGAAATTCTGAGCAACAAAGGATCTTCCGAGTGTGCCGTACTGCTTGCTGGTTATATCCGCAACATCAATGAGGAATACTCCTTTGTCCTTTGCAAGCTTTCTGATTCCTGCCATAAAACCGGCCTTTCCGCCTCCGAGAGGGTTTTCATATTCTCCGAGATCCTTCCCTTTGTCACTTCTCCAGAACTTAGGTGACTGCATGGGGGTCAAAAGGACGGGGATTATGCCTTTTTCACGGCATTCATCCACCATTTTTGAAAGGTACTCCACCATTTCGTCAACGTTCGAATAGGACTGGTCGTTTATGCCTTCCATGACAAGGAAGATGTCTCCACGGCGGCCGTTTTGGACAACGGCATTAAAGGCGATCTCGTACCAGGATTTTGCATAGGTGCCGCCTGCTCCGAGGTTCGTTACAGCGGTTTCTCCGGTAAGATACTGCAGGAATACCTGGCCCCAGCCTGTCTTTGCGCGACCGTTCGCAGGTTCCTCGTCCTCTATCGGATAGTAAGCGGAAGCAGTGGAATCGCCTGCAATATAGACGTGAGTCTTAGAGGGGCGGAGCTTTGTTGTACGGCGTATCTCGAGAGCTGCGATATCATAATCTTTCTCACCCAAAGTCAGATAAAGAGTGGAGCCTTCGTTAATAACATCCTCCATGAAATATTTATAAATATTTGAGCCTGTCCGCCCGGCACCGCCCGCGATTCCTACGTTACAGCCGAGAGTCTTGTCGTTTACCCTGACAGAGGACCGGCCTTCGCCGCCCTTTGTAAGGATAAGATCATAGGAGCCTTGGGGACATGCAAATACGAAGCAGGTATCGGTGCCCTTGAAATGTACTGCGCCTGCAGTTGCTTCAACTTTGCCGAAGAATCCGCAAAGAGAACCAAGCTCATATTTGTCTGAGGCGAGGACGTTTACGTAGGAAGGGTCGAATTCTTTTGTCTGTTTTCCAAAGATAAAACGGAAAACCGGTGTGACCTCAAGCTGAACGGCACCTTCTGTTTTAACGGTGATGAAACCGTCTGCGGCCGTGTGATCGGATTCCGAAACAGAGCCGTCTTCCTTAAGTAATGTGACCTGAAATATCATCCCTTCGTGGTAACCGGCGAAATCGCTCACGGCTATCTTCATTTCGGGGGTCAGGTCTTTTGTGATGACACGAAAATAAGCATCATCTTTAAGCACAAGCGGAGTTGCATACAGAGGCGGTGTGACATCGTCGTCATCCGGAGGAGCGGTGGGCTCGTTTACGGCTGCAGGCTGGTTTACGTGAAGCCTGATCTCGTCGGAGGAAACGATATTGCTGCCGCGTTTCGCCGTGGCGGATACGATAATATCCTGACCGTTGATATCACCGTAATTGAAATCGGGACCGATCTCGACTATAAGAGTACCGGGCATGGGCAGGGTATCGACGCCTTGTTTAAGATGATAAGTAAAACCTATGTCAGAGGCGCTCTGGACTTCCCAGACAATCTCAAGACCGCTGCCGTCCAAAGCAGCTCCGTTGCTGTCTGTAAGGTTTGCCGTGAAAGTAACGCTTACAGGGGCACTGTTTACTGAAGGGGTGTCAACAGATGGCAATGAACCCGCGATCTTTAGGACAGCGGAACCGGTGTCGGGCTTTTTCCCGCATGAGGAAAGAAGCAGGAAGATGATAGGAAAACCGAGTATCAGGAAAATGTTTTTCATAAAAATGTCGGGCCTGTAAAAACAGACAGAATACCTCCGGTAATTTTGTTATTTATAAAAATTATTATAGCACTTTTATCGTTAAACGTGTATATTAAGATTAGAATGTTAAAAACATTGTTATGAAACCCTACAGGATGATCTTGCCAAAAGCATTCCGGAAAGGAAAGACATGAGCGAAAGACTGTACGACAACAGTGATGTTGAACTTGTAAAGCCGTTCCGCGCAAGTTTTGAGCGTGTTGAAAAACTTTTGAACCAGGCTTACGGAAGGACTGACGGATTTGCGTATTACCTGATAAAGATGGATGGTGTACCCTACAGCGAGCATTATCCGGTTGACGGCTGGCAGGATGACTACAGTATGCTTAAGGCGATCCTTCACAAGAGCGGATGCGGCAGCGGAAGACGCGAGTATTTCGACCACAGGATCACACAGGACGATATCCGTTATCTTGACAATTTCTACAAACGTCTCATAAAAGGGAAAGACCCAATGGCGATGCTCGGAAGGTACGGAAGTACGGGCAGGACGCAGAGACTGAGGAGAAACGGTGCAACAGTCGCAAACAGCAAAAACAAACGGTTTGATTCAAGAAATCTTACAGTGTCCCAGGCGCTTGTTATGGGATCGGCGCTCCTTCTTGCGGTAATCGCGGCACTGCTCGTTTATTTTTCACAAATGTGAAGAGAGGTTTGAACATGGGTTTTTATGCCGATAAAGAAACAAATATCTCAGTATATCTCGATAAAAACGAAAACTCTGCCGTGAAGATCGCGGCAGAGAATTTTGTTAAGGACGTTAATGCGGTGTGCGGGGCTTCTGCCGCGGTCACGGAGGATCCCGGCAACGCCTGTATTTATGCGCTTACAGTCGAATGTGATACTGTCGACGGCCTAAAGTCTGCTTTCGAAAAGAATGCGCTCTCAAGTACCGGCAGCCTTATCACGGCATCTCTTGGTGCCTGCGCAAAGAAGCTGTTCGACACCGAGGGAAAGCTTATATGGGAAGCATATTCCGTTCTTGTTTCAAACGGAAAGCTCTTTGTATGCGGAGCAAGGCGCAGAGGCACGATATACGGTCTTTACGAGCTTTCTTCAATGTTTGGCGTATCTCCCTGGTACTGGTTTGCGGATGTACCGGTAAGAAAAAAACAGAGCATAAGCCTTCCCGAGGGCTTTACCAAATACGATCATCCTTCTGTAAAGTACCGCGGAGTATTCATTAACGACGAAGAAGAGCTTGAAGCCTGGGCGCAGAAATACTTTAACGCAGATACTATCGGCCCCGCCGCATATGAGAAGATCTTCGAGCTGCTGCTGAGACTTAAAGGGAACTATATCTGGCCCGCAATGCATGTAAACGCCTTCAACACGGATCCGGAGAACGGAAGGCTTGCGGACAGGATGGGGATCACCGTCGGAACATCCCATTGTGATATGCTGCTTCGGAGCAACCAAAACGAATGGGAGCCTTGGAAGAAGGAAAACGGCTGTGAGGATGCGGAGTATGATTATTCGATAGAAGGAGAGAACCGTGAGATAATAAAGAAATACTGGACAGGAAGCCTTCTTCAGAACAAAGGTTTTGATGTGTGCTATACGGTCGGTATGCGCGGGATCCATGATTCCGGCTTTATCACAAAAAAGATCACGGAGAACAGTGGGCTTTCGGACGAGCAGATAAAGGCCGAAAAGATAAAACTTCTTGAAAAGGTTATCAACGACCAGATCGGGCTTATTGAAGAGTACGGTGAAAAGGATGCTCCGAGGATATTTGTGCCTTATAAAGAGGTCATGAACCTGTACGACGCAGGCCTTAAAGTACCCGAAGACATTACGCTTATCTGGGTAAACGACAACTTTGGCTATATGCGCCGTTATCCGAACGAAGAAGAAAGAAAACGCCCGGGCGGGAACGGGCTTTATTACCATATCTCTTACTGGGCGCGCCCCGGTATGTCCTGGCTTTTCTACAACTCGATGCCTTTTGCCCATATTAAGAACGAGCTTTGTAAGGCTTATGAAAACGGCATAAGAAGACTGTGGGTATTTAATGTGGGCGCTATAAAGCCGCTTGAGCCCGACATCGAGTTCTGCCTGACATACGCGTGGGAGATAGGACGTGAAGAGACAAGGACCGCAGACACGACTGAATTTATAAAAAGATTCATGAACAGCAACTTTACGGGGGCGTCCGGCAGCGAGGCGGCCGATATATTCGAAACGTTCCTGCAGACCGCAAATGTCCGCAAGGTTGAGCACATGCGTTCGGATGTCTTCTCACAGACTGCTTTTGGCAACGAAGCGGCCCGCTTTTTGAACAGGATGAAGGGCCTTTTTGAGAGGACTCTTGCCCTGTACGAAAAGATACAGGAGGACGAGAGAGATGCTTTTCTTGAACTGTTTGCGGTACGCATCTTTGCGGCGTATTTCATCTATGCTTCATACTACTATGCCGACAGAAGCCGCCTTATGTACGATAAAGGAGACTTTGAAGAGGCAGAGCGTGACGTTAATAAATCGAGAAGCTTTGATGAGTTCAAAAGAAGGCTTCTTTACTGCTACAATCGTGTTATGTGCGGCGGAAAGTGGGACAGGATACTTACGCCCGAGGAGTTCAGACCTCCGGTGACTGCGCTTTATCCTGCAGGAAAACCGGCGCTTGTTCTTGACGGGGAAAAGAAAACCGCAGACAACAGCATAACAGAGGCTTCCGGCAAGAGAAGCTGCGATGTTCCGGCTGTCCTTTCACCCGAAAAAGGTTTTTACGAAAGCGACGGCGTTGTGTCGATGCTTGCGGAACATTACGAAAGCAACACGGGCTTTAAGGTCATAAAACACCTTGGACGCTTTGAAGGATGCCTTCTCGAAGCCGTGGGCGGAAACGTTGAATATCGCTTTACAACTGTATCCGCCGGCAGGTACCTTCTCGAACTTTACAGGTTCCCTTCGCTTAATTCCGTTGGAAGGATACGTTTCGGAATAAGCCTTGACGGAAAGGAAGCCGGAGTCCTTGAATCCGGGATAAATGACGAGTGGCGCGGAGACTGGCGCCATACGGTCATGAACAATGTGGAAAAGATGTACCTTGAGCTTCCTTACACAGAGCCCGGTACACATGTGCTATCTGTTAATACAATTGACAGATATGCTGCTTTTTCAAAGCTTGTTATCTATACGGACGGATACATCCCTTCAAACCTCGGACCCTGTGAAAGCGCGCATGCTTTTTACAACACGGATCCTTTGCGTGAAGAGGCTTCATTTGAGCCCGATACGGATGCTCTTGACAGACTTACCGGAGAACTGTTCGGATGCAAAAAAGCTCCGCTTCCCGATGTGATCGTATGCGACAAGATATTTTGGAAAAACAACTATACATACCTTAAGAACACTGTTGTTAAGCAGGAGAGGAGCGGTATTGCCAAATATGCTCCGGGTCCCGGCGGAAGAAAGAACGTTTTTGAAAAGTTCGGTTCGGGTGTATTTGCCGAAAAGAACGGCCGTCTGGCGTTCGGGACCGAATATGCCCTTGAAAACTCGGAAAATGCATATATGCTGGCGTCAGCGAACGGCATTGGCTTTGAACACACAAATTCGGAAAGCGACGGCCGCACCGGCCTTGCAATGTATGTTCCCGGCTTTGAAGTGTATTTTGATGAAGGAGACGAGCCTTCACTGAATTACAGGATAGAGACAACAGGAGGAAGATATAATATCTGGCTGCTCATAAAGTATGATGATGAGAGGAACGCCCGTATCGGCATAGCCATAGATGGAACGGAGATCCCGCAGGAAGAGATGTTCGGGCACGGCAGACTGTTTAACTACGGTACAAAACAAAACTGGATATGGATGATAGTCGCTGTTGCAGATATCCGGCAGGGCAGGCACGTTTTCAGTTTAAGAGCAAAAGCTTCGGAATTTAAGATCGACAGGGTGTACCTTACCAAGACGGAAGAGTGGCCGCCTGTTGACGCGGATTTTACGGAAACCGGAAGAGAATAAATGCAACAGTATTGACACTTTTGAAAATAGCAGGATACCGTCAGCCTTACATGGCTGACGGTATTTTTTTAATCTTCGGCTGCTTCCGTAAGAAGCGGTTTTTCACTTTTATATGCAGCCTCCTTACGGAAAGCTGAAGGGGATTTTCCGGCAAATTTGTTAAACGTCCTGTTAAACTGTGAAAAGCTGTTAAAACCACAGTTAAAGGCGATGTCGGTTATGGGCGTGTCATTAAGGACGAGCTGTGCCTGGGCGTTTCGTACGCGTGTCATCTGGATGTAATTCGTAAGCCCAAACCCGGTAACTTTCTTGAACTGGTGTGAGAGATAATAACCGGAGATATAGAACTCGTTTGCAAGACCTTCAAGAGAAAGGTCTTCGGCATAATGCTTATGTATATAGGCCGTGATCTTGTACATCTTCTCGGTAACGTTGTCAAAATCAGCGTTATTCGAGTAGATGTTTTTGTTTTTGAAAGTATATACGGTGCCCAGAAATTCAAGGAATTTTGTGTGGATGAACAGGTCGCTCAAAGTATTCGGGCTCTGGGAAAGCTGGAAGATAGCATTCAGCTTTTCAAATACAAGCCTCTGATACTTGCCTTCAAACCTGTAGATAGGGCATTTTTCATAGAAGATGCTGTATATTGCCTTCATGCTGCCTTCAAGCTGCGAGGGTTCCTTGGGAAGATTGAACTGTATTATAAGACGTTTGCAGGGAGCGCCTTCCGGGTACTGTGTCCTGTGCAGGAGAGAAGGGCGAAGGGCAACTATGTCACAGCAGCGCAGGTTATACCATTCGCCGTTGATAAGATGCCCAGCATTGTCATCAAGCAGGATGCAGAGCTCGTAAAAGGTATGGAAATGCTGGAACTCCATGTTTATCTTGTAGGAGCGCTCGTCGTAATCAAAGAAATAGTAGAAACGGTCCTGCGGACGCCCTATCTCTATTTTGTATTCCTGTTCGTAAAGGACCAGATTGTCGATCAAAAGTGACATGTTGTAAGTCTCCTGATGATATTATATTGCATATTTTGCGCACTTTGTGAAAGTTAGCCGTTTTTGCTTTTTTGCAAATAGGGATATCGCACTTCTTGCTTATAAAGCATTCACATAGCATCTTTTTGCCTTTCAAATTGTCATAAATACCGGAAAATCAAACTGAAAATTGTTCATAATGCACAAAAAACAGAAACTGTTCAAAAAGAAGCCAAAGATATGACCGCAGATATCATAGCATAAGACGACAAAAAATGCAATGTATTTAAAAACTAAACAACAGATGCGTAGAATGCTCTTAAGTCATTTGTTAAACTTGCACTATGATGAAGGGCCCGATAACAGGTCCATCACATCCAAAAAGGAGGATACATATGAAAAAGTCATTCAGAAAAGTGTTGACACTCATCATTGCTATGACTCTTGTGGTATCGTGTTTTGCAGCATGCGGCAAGCAGCCTGCGGCTACAAACACACCGGCTTCGCCCACATCTACGGATGCTCCGAAGACGACGCCCACAAAAACACCTGATGCAACACCTATTCCCACCGAACCGCTTAAGAGCGAGTTCAGTGAGGCACCGGAACTTGCCGCAGAGGTAAAGGCCGGAACACTTCCCAAAGTTGAAGACCGTCTTCCTAAAAAAGATGATGTTTTCGTGGAAAGAGTTGATGCTACCGGTAATGCACTTTCGATCGGTACCTACGGCGGGGAGATCAATCTTGGACCTGCAGGCGGCAGCTGGGGCCTTTCAAGACCTACACTTGAAAGCATCATCCGTTACAACACAGACGGAACCTACTACGCAAATGCTATCAAGTCCTTCGAGCACAATGCAGACTACACTGTTTGGACATTCCATTTAAGAGAAGGAATGAGATGGTCCGACGGCGAAGTTTTCAACGCAGATGACATCACATTCTGGTACTACTGCTGCCACCTTACCAACTTCGACGGCAAGAAGAGCTGGGCAGCCCTTAAGGAAAGCGTTAACGGCGAAGATGCTTGGGCAGTTCTTAAGAAAGTAGATGAATACACAGTTACATGGACATTCCAGAATCCCAAGTATCCCGCAGACTTCATCGAGAACGGTGATTTCAAGTGGTGCTGGGCTCCCGAGCATTACCTGAGCGACCTTATCCCCAACGCAGGTTCTTATCCCGCAGTTGAGAATGAGTACTACAAGGCTAACACCATCACAGATGAGCAGGCTCTTGCAAACGCACAGAAGAAAAAGATCGACGCTGCTACAGTTAAGGATCTTGGCAAGGCAGTTTCGTACAACTCATGGAACGTTGCAGGTATCCCTCAGATCAACTCCTTCGTGCTCAGCACAAAGGAAGGCAATAACAACAAGGATGCAGACCTTTGCATCATGGAGCGCAACAAATACTACTGGAAAGTTGATGCCGAAGGCAACCAGCTTCCTTACGTAAACGCACTTCACTTCAATAAGACCTCTGATGATAACCAGACGAACCTTATGTTCCGTTCCGGAAAGATCGATATCATCGAGCTTGCAATGGATAAGATCGCTTCGACACTTGCAGATATGGGCGGCAAGGCTTACCTCCGCACATTCGCAAGCACCAACTGGGGCTCTTACCAGATCACATTCAACTACACATCTACAAACGAGAATTACGCTAAGCTCTTTGCAAATAAGGACTTCCGTCAGGCTATGTCCATTTGCGTAGACAGAGCACAGGTTTCCGAACTTCTTTCGAACGGTTTCCTTGAGCCCGGCCAGTGCGCTCCTTCAGAAGGTAACTTTGGTTATGACGCTGATTGGGAAAAGAAGTGGACCGAATATGATGTTGTAAAAGCAAAGACACTCCTTGAAGGCTGCGGCCTTAAGATGGGTGCAGACGGCTTCTACGATTTCGCAGACGGTTCTGACCTTGTTATCGAATTCCTCGGCTACGACGGAATCAACGATACCTCTTACCCTGTATTCGAGCAGTATTTCAAGGCGGCAGGCATCAACTGCGCATACAAGAACCTTGAAGTTTCCGCATTCGATATCGAGATCGACAACAACACCTGGACAGCAGTAATCGGACCTCACACCTCTATCGGCGGTCTTTCCCTTAAGTCACGTGTTGCTCCGTTCGTTCCGATCTCCCAGGCAGCTGAGTGGTACGGCGAATACGGCACATACTACGAGAAGAACGGCGAAGCAGGCGTTAAGCCCGAAGGCGACATGGCTAAGCTTGTAGAGATCTATGAGAAGTGGAAGAATGAGCCCGACTCTGAAAAGAGAGATGAGCTTGCGCTTCAGATCTACGCTGTACACAAAGAAAACCTCTGGTCGATTGCTTACCTTCAGGCAGCCGGCACATACACCCTTGTTAACTCAAGGATCAAGAACTATGCCGACAACCTTGTATCTGACGACCTTTATCAGTACGCTAACATCGTTCACTACGATATCCTCTACATTGCAGAGTGATCGATGCCTTAAGTAACAGGCACTATTCCGGAGACGTGGGCACAAGTCTCACGCCTCCGGTTTTTCTAAGAAAGGATGCTTCTGATGGAAGAAAATACGATAATTTCAGAAAGCGGAGCAACGGCCGAAACGAAGAGTTCTGTCCCCGGTTCAACAGGGGGATTTTTCAGGAGTTTTTGGGGAGCAATAGTAGATTTTTTCAAGAAAGATCTTGTTCGTTATATCGTTAGGCGAGTGCTGATGTTCATCCCCACGCTCATACTTATCTCAATATTGGTTTTCTTCGTTATCCAGCTTCCTCCCGGAGACTATGTTTCTGCCCATATCGCGCAGCTTGCGACTGAGGGCGAACTTGTAGACGCAGATTACGCTGCGCAGATGAGAGAAGACTACGGTCTCGACCTCCCTGTATGGCAGCAGTACTTAAAGTGGGTAAAGGATATCGTCTGGACACCCACGGATTCCACATATTACAGGCTTTATCATTCACATCACAACTGGAAATTCTCGTTTGCGTACGGGCGCGACGTTTGGAGTGTTATCAAAGACAGGCTGGGACTGACGATCCTTGTTTCCGCCGTCATAATGATATTCCAGTACGTAGTTTCAATCCCTATCGCGGTCTATGCCTCGACCCATCAGTATTCACCGGGCGACTACATATCCGCTGTGATAGGTTTCATAGGTACGGCTATCCCGAACTTCATTTTTGCGATCATCCTGATGTATCTGTCTTATAAATGGACAGGCAATGCCAATGTTGGCCTTTTCAGTCAGGAAATGCTGCAAAATGGCGTTCATTTATATAACTTCGGCGAATTCTTAAAGCGAATGATCATACCCATCATCGTTATCGGAACCTCCGGCACCTGCGGTATCATCCGTTCCGTAAGAGCACAGATGCTCGATGAAACGGCAAGACAGTATACCCTTACCGCACGCGCAAAGGGCGTTTCCGAGCGCAAGATCGTCATGAAATACTGCTTCAGGGCAGCAATGAACCCTACCGTATCAGGTCTTGGCGGCGTTCTTTCAAGCCTGTTCTCGGGTTCCACAGTTACAGCAATGGTACTTAACATGCAGATCCAGGGCCCTGTTCTTTACAAGGCGCTGCAGTCGCAGGATATGTACCTTGCGGGCGCGATCGTTATGGTACAGGCAGTGCTCGTCGTAATCGGCATTCTCCTGTCAGATATAGCACTTGCATTCCTCGATCCGAGGATCAGATATTCGGGAGGTAACAGATAATGGCTAAGAAGATCAAGTCAAAAGAAGATTATTATCTGGCCTCCCAGTGGACGCTGATGTTCAGAAAGCTTAAGAAACATAAGCTTGCAAAGATCTCCCTCATAATCCTTGCGATCCTCTACATCGGTGCCCTGTTTGCGGATTTCCTTGCTCCCTACGGCCTCGACGAGTTCGACGGACTCTACAAGGATACGGCTCCGACGGCTATCCACTGGAAGTTTGAAGACAAAAACGTCGGCCCGCATGTTTACAAGATCAAAAAGATAATCGATAAAAAGACCTTCGAAGTAAAATTCGAAGATGATACAACAGAGTACTATCCCGTCAAGTTTTTCGTGCACGGCACGGAATACAAGATCCTTGGAGTTTTCAAATGCGATCTCCATCTCTTCGGAATAGGGGAAGGCAGCAACGGCGGAACGGGAGCAAAGATAATGCTGTTCGGCGCGGATACGCTGGGGCGCGACATTTTCTCACGAGTCCTGCTTGGCGCGCGGATATCTCTTACGATCCCGTTTGCGAGCGCGATTATCAGCTTCTTCCTTGGTATCGCCATAGGTTCGATATCCGGTTACTTCGGCGGCGCGCTTGATATGGTCATCCAGCGTATAATCGAGGTTATCGGCGCAGTACCGCAGATCCCTCTGTGGATGGCGCTTTCGGCAGCTATCCCGTCAGGCATCTCGACAATAAAAATGTACTTCTACATGACCGTAATACTGTCGTTCATCAACTGGACAGGCATGGCGCGAATAGTCCGCGGTAAGTTCCTGTCGTTAAAGAACGAGGATTACGTAATGGCAGCAAGGCTTTCGGGCGTTTCAACCTGGAAGATCATCTGGAAGCACATGGTTCCGGGCTTTATGAGCTACCTTATCGTTTCAATGACTCTTGGCATTCCGGGCTCCATCGTAGGCGAAACATCAATGTCTTACCTGGGCCTTGGTATCAAGAGCCCCGCAACAAGCTGGGGCGTACTGCTTCAGGAGGCAAGCACAGTTACAGACGTTGCTTCGCACCCGCACAAGCTTATACCCATCATCTTCGTAACGATAACGGTTCTTGCATACAACTTCCTTGGCGACGGTCTGCGTGACGCAGCCGATCCGTACAAGTAAAACAGGAGGACTTTGATCATGAAAGAAAACAACATACTTGAGATTAAAGACCTCCACATCGACATCAACATGATGGAGGGAAAGCTAACCCCCGTACGCGGCGTAAGCTTCGACATCAGAAAGGGCGAAACTTTAGGCCTTGTAGGCGAGAGCGGCTGCGGCAAATCCATCACGTGTAAGGCGATACTCGGTATCAACGACAAGAAGTGCGTTCCCCACGGACAGATAATGTTCGACTGCGAAGATACAGGCGAAACGGACCTTCTTTCACTGAATCCGAAGGGCAAGGAAATAAGAAATGTCCGCGGAAAGCAGATATCGATGATATTCCAGGAGCCAATGGTCGCATTTTCACCCATGTACACCATCGGCAACCAGATAAACGAAGCAACGCTGCTTCACATAACTAAAGACAAGAAAAAAGCCAAAGAGATCACTCTCGAAGTAATGCGCAAGGTCGGCATTGCAAATGTCGAGAAGCGCTACAAGCAGTATCCCCACGAGTTTTCAGGCGGTATGCTTCAGAGAGCGCTTATCGCAATGGCGCTTGTCTGCAACCCCAAGCTCCTTATAGCCGACGAGCCTACAACAGCGCTTGATGTTACGATCCAGGCCCAGATACTCGAGCTTATGCAGGAGCTGCAGAAAGAGTTTAATATGGCGATCCTGTTCATCACCCACGACCTTGGCGTTGTTGCGAGGATGTGCGACAGAGTAGCCGTTATGTACCTTGGAAGAATAGTGGAGTCCGGCCCTGCGGCGACTATCTACGCAGATCCCGAACACCCCTACACCCGCGGTCTTATCGGTTCCGTGCATAAGATAGGCGGAAAGAAGGAAGACAGGCTTTTCTCCATACCCGGCACAGTTCCGCTTGCCATGAACCTTTCAAAAGCCTGCGGTTTCTACGACAGGTGCGATGCAAGGATCGAAGGCCTTTGCGACAAGGCAGAGCCCGATCTTGTGGAGATAGCTCCGGGACATTGCGTTGCATGCTTTAACTGTCCGCACGAAGCCTGCAGGAAGCAGAAGGAAGAGGCAATGGCAAGGATAAAGGCTGAGGAAGAGGCTGCAGCGGCACAGCCCGAAAACGAAAAAGGAGGTAAGAAGCGTGGAAAAAGGTAATATCCTCGAAGTAAAGAACATCCACAAACGTTTTACCTCAAAGGGCATAACCGTAAAGGCTGTTACGGATGTTTCCTTCAGCGTTAAAGAAGGCGAGACCATCGGTATCGTTGGTGAGTCCGGCTGCGGAAAGACTACGCTCGGACGCTGTATCGTTCGCGCATACGACGCTTCCGAAGGCGAAGTTTTCTACAGGACGGAAGCCGGCGAGGAAGTGGATTTCCTCAAGGTCGACAGGAAGAAGATGAAGAGCATCCGCAAGGAGATCCAGATGATCTTCCAGGATCCCTATTCGTCTCTTGACCCCAGAATGACCGTACTTGATATCATAAAAGAGCCCTTAAAGGCAAATTTCCCGAAGATGTCAAAGAGCGAGATGGACGCCAAGGCAAAGGAAATGGCTGAAAAAGTAGGCCTTAACCCTTCGTACCTTATGCGTTATCCCCACGCCTTTTCAGGCGGCCAGAGACAGCGTATCGGCATTGCAAGGGCGCTTGTACTGAACCCTAAGATCATCGTTTGCGACGAAGCCGTATCGGCTCTCGACGTTTCGATCCAGGCGCAGGTTATAAACCTTCTGCGCGATCTTCAGAAAGAGTTCGGACTTACATATCTGTTTATTTCCCACGACCTTTCGGTAGTGGAGCATATATCGGATAAAGTAGGCGTTATGTACCTTGGAAAAATGGTTGAATACGCCGAGACCGAGGAGCTTTTCGGAACACCGAGACACCCTTACACAGAGGCTCTGATGTCTGCCGTTCCGATAGCGGATCCTACTATAAAGACCGAGCGTATCCCGCTTAAGGGCGAGATCCCGAACCCGGCGAACCCGCCTTCGGGATGTTTTTTCCATACACGATGCAGATATTGCACCGAGCAGTGCGTAAATGCTGCGCCTGAATACAAAGAGATCACCCCGGGCCACTTTGTGGCTTGTCACAGGGCAGAAGAGCTGACGCTTAAGGGGATCATAATGGAGGGCAACAAGATCACCCTCGCAAAGAATGAAATACCCGGAGCCTGAATTATTATCCGGAGTTTATTCAAGAGTTTTTGGAAGTGGAGAGTATGATGAATCCTGAGAAAAGGAAAAAACTTATCATATTTACCGACAGCGGCGATACCATCATAGATGAGGCAACACAGGTCTATGACGGAAACGGCATTGTCACGCGGGCGGATTTTATTCCGGGAGCAGATACGGTCCTTAAAGAACTGTTCGAGGAAGGCTATAGGATCGCTCTTGTGGCAGACGGCGAGTGGGATTCGTTCAGGAACGTATACAGGGAAAACGGCCTTTCCTACTGCTTTGAAACATGGACTGTTTCAGAGATAGTAGGCGAACAGAAGCCTTCCTTCAGGATGTTTGATGATGCCATGATCAAGATGGGATTGTCGGAGGAAGATAAACCATATATCGTAATGATAGGCAACAATATCAAAAAAGATGTTGCGGGAGCAAACCGTTACGGTTTAAAATCTATATGGCTGGACTGGTCTCCGAGATATTTCCACGAATATGAGGAAGCGGCCTGGAAGCCCGATTATATCGTTAAAACGCCGGAGGAGCTGAAAAGTCTTATCGAAAAGCTCGAGGAAGAGGCTGAAAACGCCGAAAAGACAAGAGGAGAGCTTAAGGAATACTGTAAAGACAGGCTTTTAAGGATAGTCGGTTCCTTTAAGAAGATCCTTTATGAAGAGGATTCCACGTTTATAAAGAACATGAAGGACCATAACCTTGCGGGAGACGATATCCGCAAGTACCGTTTCTGGGAGTGGACGCAGGGCGTCGGACTTTTCGGGATATGGAAGCTTTACAGAGAGAACGGGAACGCGGAGTATCTTGAAACGCTCAAAGCCTACTACGACCAGCAGATAGAGACAGGCTTTCCTTCACTTAACGTAAATACCGTCACGCCTTATCTTGCCATGTCCTTTGTGGCAGAGGAGACAGGCGAAGAAAAGTATATGCAGCCGTGCCTTGATGCTGTAAAATGGATCATGGAGAGCTTCCCGAGGACAAAGGAAGGCGGCTTCCAGCACATGACGTCGGATTCCGTCAACGACCAGGAACTCTGGGACGACACGCTTTACATGACGGTGCTTTTCCTTGCGAATATGGGCAGGATCCTGAATGACGATGCCATGAAGGCCGAAGTCGAGAAACAGTTCAGGGTGCATGAAAAGTACCTTTGCGACAGAAAAACGGGACTCTGGTACCACGGCTGGACCTTTAACGGAAACAACAATTTCGCAGGCGCCTTCTGGGGCAGGGGAAACAGCTGGATCACAATGTTTATCCCCGAACTGCTTGAGATTTACGAACCTTCCGGAGAATTCCGCGGGCTGCTCCTTGAAACCTTCAGAAAACAGGCCGATACCCTTGCGATATTGCAGGAAAAGGACGGTATGTGGCATACGCTTATAGACGATCCTTCCTCATATACCGAGGCTTCCGCAACCTGCGGCTTTGCCTACGGGATATTAAAAGGTGTAAACAGCGGCATACTTGAAGGCTTTTATAAAAAGATCGCAGTGAATGCCGTAAAAGCGATACTCAACAGGATCACCGACGAAGGGATAGTCGAACAGGTTTCTTACGGAACGCCGATGGGCAGGGAAACAAAGGATTTCTACAAACAGATAGAGATCAAACCAATGCCCTACGGACAGGCAATGGCAATGCTGCTGCTTATGGAATTCCTTAAAAGCTGCTGATATAGCGGAGAGTGCTTATGAATATCGGACGTCAATGGGATGAAAGATTAAGAATATGGGATGATGAGCTTGCAAGGGATATATTCCCTTGCATAGCCCAGTATGACTCGGAGGGCTTTACTACTATGGAAAAGCTCTCTTTTTCACAGGCAAAGACAAAGCAGTTCAAGAAGATCCCCGAGGGTACAAAATGGGGCAAAAAGTGGGAATACGGCTGGGCGCATGCAAGTCTGACGGTACCTAAAGAATTCCGCTCAAAAACTGTCTGGATCGGTTCGGGCCTCGGACCCGAGATGCTTGTCTTTGTCAACGGCAGAGAAGCCGGTTCGATAGATAAAATGCACAGCTTTGTTCTTGCCGGGAAGGTTCCGAAGAACGGTGTGCTCGATGTTTATGCCGAGGTTTACGCCGGACACGGGCCGAGAGTCGAAGGCGCGGGTGTTGTAAGGCGCGAAGATGACCCGCTACCGCAGGTCCCCGCAAAACAGGTAAAGACAAAAGCATGTTTCTTTGGTTATATAGACGAGGAAATGCTTGAAGTCTACTACGATTATCATGTCCTTTACGAGCTTTTGAAGATATTGCCGGATACATCCGTATTTGCAGGCAGGATCTTTGAAGCTCTTAAGGTGTTTACAAATACTACATGTCCGGAGGAGGAAGCCACTGTAAGAAGAGCCTCTTACCTTAAAGCCGGAGCGGGTTTGAAGCCTCTTTTACTTGAAAAGAACGGAACGGACGCCCCACAGTATGTTGCCTTCGGACAGTCGCATATCGATCTTGCATGGCTGTGGACAAGGGCCGAGACCCGCAGAAAAACAGCAAGGACGCTGTCAAATCAGCTTGCGCTCCTTGAAAGATACGACGATTACAGATTCCTTATCTGCGAGACCGTACTCTTCGAATGGCTTAAAGCAGACTATCCGGAGCTTTACGAGCGCGTAAAACAGGCCGTAAAAGACGGAAAGCTTATTCCCGAAGGTGGGATGTATGTTGAGAGCGATCTTAACATGGCCGGCGCGGAAGCGCTTGTGCGCCAGTTTGTTTACGGAAAGAAGATGTTCCGTGAAGAGTTTGGAACTGATTCGGTGCTTGCCTGGATGCCGGATACCTTCGGCTATACCGGTGCGCTTCCGCAGATACTTAAAAAATGCGGGATAAAGTACTTTGCCACTCAAAAGCTGATACGCCAGGATCCCGAATACGCAGCCTTCCCCTACAACGATTTTTACTGGGAAGGGATCGACGGTTCAAAGATACTGTCACATATCTACAAGAAAAACAATACCGATGTTTCCGTAGCCGATCTTTGCACCCGCTGGTACAAAGACAGGCTTGAATACGGGAAAAATGACGAGATGCTCTATCCCTTCGGCTTTGGCGACGGCGGCGGCGGCCCCGTCATCGGCCATATGGAGATCCTGAAACGCTGCAGGGACCTTGCAGGAGTCCCTAAAGTAAAGATCGAAAGCCCGAATGCGTTCTTTGAGAGACTTGAGGGAAAAGGGACGGACAATACCTACTTTGGTGAGCTTTACCTTGCATGGCACAGGGGTACATACACTTCCCAGAGCGAGATAAAGAAGCTTGTCAGACGTGCGGAGCTCAAGCTTCGTGAGACCGAGTTCCTGTGCGGTATCGCAAGACTTTTCGGAGAAAAGGATAAAGATGCCGAGGAACAGACAGAGACACTTTACAAGCGGCTCCTTGTGGATGAATTCCATGATGTGCTGCCCGGAACTTCGATAGAGCGCGTAAACCGTGAAACAAGGGATGATCTTAACGATATCTTACGGCTTGCCACAGCTTTGTCGGAAAGCCTTCTGCTTAAACTTGCGGGAGAGAATGCCGTATTTAACTCGCTTTCATGGGACAGGGTATACAAAGGGGTTACACTTCCTGCCTGCGGGATAGCTGCCGTTAACGACAAGCAGTATCTCCACAGTTCCAAAGAAAGCACCGGAGAGAAGATCCTTGCAAGTGAGGAAAACGGTGAAAACGGGAAGACCGTAAGGATCGAGAACGGCTTCTATACCGCACTCATCAATGAAAACGGCGAGATAGTGTCACTTGTTGACGCAAAGACAGGATACGAGTATGTAAAGGAGCCCTTTAACAGGCTGTCGCTTTACGAAAACATAAACGGCGAATATGACGCCTGGGAGATCGGTGAGAATTACAAGAACACGGCAATATCCTTAAAAGGCACTTCGTCCTTTGCTGTAAGACGTATCGGAAAACAGGTGACAGTGATCGTTAAACGCGAGGAAGAGCATTTCTCTGTCGAACAGAAGATAGTCTTCGGAAGCGATACACCGGTGATAGATTTTGACACAAAGATCAACTGGCAGGAACGTCACAGGATATTAAAAGCAGCCTTCCCTACAAGCATTTTCACAAAGGAAGTGCTCTCCGAGACACAGTTCGGGTATATAAAGAGACCGACCCACAGGTCAAGGCTTTATGAACGCGGGATGTACGAGATCGCCCAGCACAGGTATTCCGCGCTGACCGACGGGGAAAACGGCCTTCTGCTGTTAAACGACTGCAAATACGGCCTTTCCGCAAAAGACGGTGAAATGGCACTTACATTGCTCCGTGCTCCTGTCTTCCCGGACCCGACCGCAGATATGGGACAACACACCTTCAGGTACGGTATAATGCCTTTTAGCGGGCCTTTCTCAAGGAGCGGCTGCGTAAATACGGCTTATGAATACAACACAGAACCGACAGGTGACGTTTCTGAGATAGAAGCCGGTCTTGAAAGAACGCTGAGCCTGTTCAGGGTAAGCAGTAAAAATATAATTATCGAGACCTGCAAGCCGGCAATGTACACCGACGGGATTGTATTAAGGCTTTATGAGAGCGTTGGCGCCGCAAGCACATGCGACCTTGAACTTCCTTCGAACATAACCGGGGCAACGCTTTGCGATATGCTCGAAAATCCCGGGGAAACCCAAAAGATCGAAGAGGGAAAAGTACGACTGGGATTTGGAGCATTCGAAATAAAGACACTTTTGCTTGATTTTAACGGAAAACTTGTATTTTAAGATTCCGGCCGGTCAAGTATATCTGTGAACGGGGCCGTAAATGCGGAACCATGAAAGGATCGTTATGGAAAAGCATTATCAGATGATGTTAAGAGACACCGAGGAGCTGGTAGTAAAGTCACTCACGACCCAGATCCTTGATAAAAACAGCAGGCTGTACGGGGCATTTCCGGAGAAATCCGGCATTGTGCAGGCAAGAGTATCAGTATATAAGACGGAGCCGATGATAGTCTGCTTTATGAACCCCGATTCGAAGTATCATAAAAGCGGGCTGCTCTACGAAAGGATCATGCTCGGTTTAAGATATGTGAGGAGCGTACAGCATGAAAACGGCCTATTTGATTATATCACCTGCAATTTCTCATCTGCACCGGATACAGGCTTTATCATCGAGAAGATAATCCCTGTTTATACCTACATGAAAGGGCTAAACGACAGCGGGGCTCTTGATGAAAGAGAAAAAGAGATATTTGAGACTCTCGGTCTTATCATCAGAAAAGGCGCGGAAGGCATGCTTGAAGGCGGCTTTCATACTCCGAACCATCGCTGGGCCATCGCTTCGATGTTGATGAACTGCTATGTGCTCTTTGGTGACGAGCGCATGAAAGCTGCAGCATATGTATATCTTAACGAGGGTATCGACTGCAACGGTGACGGCGAATTCTCGGAGAAATCGGCAGGGAATTATAACAGGGTGAACAATGATGCAATGATCAGGCTTTCAGAGGCGCTCGGGGATGATTCTTACGACAGATATGCCGTTTCAAACCTCAGGATGATGCTTACTTACTGGGAACCGGACTGGAGTGTCTTTACCGCGAATTCGACACGGTTTGACAAGGACAGGATATGCTACCCGGAGGAGTATTATCTTGAATACCTGAAGATGGGCATAAAGTACGGAATAAATGAATTTCTCGATATGGCAAACACATGCTTTGACATTGTTGAGAAAAAGAACCTGCAGGCGCCGGAATTCCTGATCTGGTTCATGCTGAGACCGGAATTCAGGACATTTGAACACGAGGGACTTTATGAGGTTCCCGATTTTAACAGGTTTTATAAGGATTCCGGTATTGCAAGGGTAAGGAATGGGCTTTTTTCTTACACCGTGATGAAAGGGAAGTCGAATTTCTTTTATCTGCACAACGGAACGATGAAGCTGGAGATGAAGGTCTGCGGCAGTTTCTGTGAGCACAGGGCTTTTAAAGCGGAGAACATGGAAAAACTTCCGGAGGGCGGGTATCACCTGAGCCAGGTAATGCACGGCTGGTATTATCTGCCTTTTGCGGAGAAGCAGGATACTTCCGACTGGTGGAAGATGGACAATTCAAAACGTCAAAAGAAGCTTGGGCCGGACATGCATATCGATGTATGGGTAAAGGATGCGGAAAACGGTGTTGACGTGCGCGTTAAGACGTCGGGAGTCGACGGTGCGCCATGGAGGATAGAGCTTGGCTTTACAGGTGTTGATCTCCTTGAATCCGACGGCGTTGCAATGCCGCTTACCGGAAGCGAGGTCGTTGTCATAAAGAACGGAATTGCATCAGTTGGGAACGGACATGATGCACTCGAAATCGGACCATGTTTCGGAGCGCATCATTTTACCGAAGGCAAGGAGGACAGCGAAGCAAAGACTGCAGGAGCTGCAACGCTGTATCTTACGGATTACACCGGATTTGACCACACGATATCACTGCGGAATGTACGCAGCAGGGTCATGAAGATGTGCTGAAAATACAGCCACTTGCATAAAAGGCCACGGTGACCATACAGGTATCACCGGGGACTTAAAGTACGCATTTACGGCTACTAGCGGCCTTGAAAACGTCATATGCAAAGCATGGAAGGCCACGGTGGCCGTACAGGTATCACCGGGGACCCTAAAGCACGCCGGTACTTAGCGAATGCAAGCCTGCGGCGCAGCATGAGCTTAGTACCGTTGCGTGCGTATCCGGGCGATAGCGTAGTCCACGGTGATACCTGTACGGACGCCGGGGCCGGAGGATGCCGCAACATGTAGTTACGGTCACTCACTGCCAAGTGAGATTTTTCGTGACAACCGGAGGATGCAGTTACCGAAAAATGAACACATTCAGGAGAGAAAACATGGAGTATTTTGAGATCGACAGGAGCAGAAAATTTGATATCTGCCTGCTTGGCAGGATCGCAATCGATTTTAACCCTGCCTACAGCAATTCTGTAAAAGAAGAATTCAAGCCCCTAAAAGAAGTACATTACTTCGAAAAATTCGTCGGCGGCTCGCCTGCCAATATCGCCGTGGGCGTTTCAAAACACGGTCTGAAAACAGGCTTCTTTGCAAAAGTCTCCGATGATGCTTTCGGCGATTTTGTCATCGATTACTTCAATGCCCGCGATATCGATACTTCAAGAGTTACCCGCTGCACAAACGGAGAAAAGCTAGGACTTACATTTACCGAGATGCTCTCGCCGAAAGAGAGCAGTATTCTGATGTACCGCAACATGGCGGCCGATCTTATGCTGTCTCCGGAGGATATTGACGAAGCATACATAAAAGACACCAAAGTATTGCTGATCTCAGGCACATCGCTTTCACAGTCTCCTTCTCGAGAGGCAGCCTTAAAAGCTGCGATGCTTGCCGTAAAAAACGGTACTTTCCTGATCTTTGACATAGATTACAGAAACTATAACTGGAAAAACGACGACGAGATCTCAATCTACTATTCACAGCTTGCTTCCATGGCAGATCTCATCATGGGATCAAGAGAAGAATTTGACCTGACCGAACGTATAATCGCTCCCGGCATGACCGATGAACAGTCCGCCTCGTTCTGGTTTGGAAAACGCGCAAAACTTGTTGTGATCAAGCATGGGATGAAGGGGTCCGCAGCATATACAAAGAGCGGAGAGAAGTTCGAGATCAAGCCTTTCCCCGTTACGGCCCGCAAAGGATTCGGCGGCGGAGACGGGTATGGCGCCGGTTTTATTTACGGACTCTTTAGCGGCTGGAGCCTTGACAAATGTCTTGAATTTGGTTCTGCCGAAGCTTCCATGATGGTAAAGAGCAACAACTGCTCCGACGATCTTCCGTCAGCGGCTGAAGTAGAGGCATTTATCGCAGAAGAGAAAAAGCTTTACGGCGAAATGGTTGCAAAGGTCTGAAAACGGAGGAAAGCTTTATGGAGAAGACGATACGGCTTACGACCGCACAGGCGATCGTAAGATTCCTTGATAATCAGTATGTTTGTTTTGACGGTGCCGAAACAAAATTTGTTGAAGGTTTCTTTACTCTTTTTGGCCACGGTATAGCTGTCGGCCTTGGGGAAGCACTCGATACAAATCCCGGCGGCCTGCGCGTTATGCAGGGACGAAACGAGCAGGGGATGTGCCATGCTGCCATTGCTTTTGCAAAACAGAGCAACAGGCGGCGCATTATCGCCTGTGCTTCATCTATCGGCCCCGGTGCCGCAAACATGGTGACGGCCTGCGCTACTGCTACGGTAAACAACCTGCCGCTGCTGGTGTTCCCTTCGGACACCTTTGCTTCGCGCCAGCCGGATCCTGTGCTGCAGCAGCTTGAACAGCCGGGCAGCATAGCTACAACCACAAATGATGCATTTAAGCCCGTCTGCAGATACTGGGACAGGATAAACCGCCCGGAACAGGTCATGACGGCGCTCATCAACGCGATGCGCGTGCTGACGGATCCCGCGGATTGCGGCGCCTGCTGCATAGCTCTTCCCCAGGATGTTGAGGGCGAAGCTTTTGATTACCCGGAGTATTTCTTCAAGAAACGCGTTCACAGGATCACAAGGCCTACTGCGGTTGATGAGGAAACAGAAGACATAGCGGAAATGCTCATGTCCGCAAAGAAGCCCATTGTTATCGTCGGCGGAGGCGTACGCTATTCGGAAGCCGGAGAGGCTGTGGAGTGTTTTTGCGAAAAATTCAACATTCCTTTCGGAGAGACACAGGCCGGAAAAAGTGCATGCATTTCTTCGCACAGATACTGTCTTGGCGGTATCGGTGTAACGGGGACGAGCGCTGCAAACAGGATCGCTAAAGAAGCTGATGCCGTGCTTGCGATCGGTACAAGGCTTTCGGATTTCACGACCTCATCAAAATCCTTCTTTGCAGCCGGAAATATGAAGATCGCGACGATCAATATGAGCCGCTTCCATGCGATGAAGATGGATGCCGTTTATGCGGTCGGCGATGCAAAAGCCACACTTGAAAAACTGTCGGATGTTCTTGAAGCAAAGGGTTACAGAGCTGCTTATTGCGGCGAGATCGAGGCTGCAAAAGCAGACTGGAAGAAAGAAAGAGAGAAGCTTGCTGGGCTTGTTTATACAGGAGAGGACTTTGAACCGATAATCAAGGCAAGGGATCCGAGGACTCTGCCGGAGTTTGCAAAGCTTACCGGTTCGACGCTCACACAGACCGCGGCAGTCTGCCTGATAAACGATATCATCCCCGAAAAATCCGTGATGATAACCGCGGGAGGTTCGCTTCCGAGCGATCTTCAGCGTTTGTGGGAAACCGATAAGAGATATGCTTACCATGTCGAATACGGTTATTCCTGCATGGGATACGAGATCGCGGCTACCCTCGGAGTCAAGATGGCCGAGCCCGATTCGGAAGTTTACTGCGTTGTGGGAGATGCGGGCTTCCTCATGCTTAACAGCGAGATCATGACGATCCGTCAGGAAAAACGCAAGGTCAACATTTTTGTGTTCGATAACTGCGGCTTCGGATGCATCAACAATCTTGAGATGAACCACGGGATAGGCTCTCTTGCCACGGAATTCCGTTATACAGACGGGAAAAAGCCCACAGGAGACCTGCTTGATGTGGATTATGCAATGGTAGGCTCCGGATACGGCTTAAAGACCTATACCTGCAGAAATCTCGATGAACTGCGCGAAGCCGTTGAAGACGCAAAGACACAGGAAAGAAGCTGCCTGTTTGACCTCAAGGTATTTCCGAAGACCATGACCGACGGCTATGACGCATGGTGGAATGTCGGTATCGCGAGAGTATCCGGGAAGGAAAGCGTGCAAAAAGCCTGTGAAGGAGTGCTCGAGGGACGCTCAAAAGCAAGAATGTATTAAACTATCAGGCGGTTGTCGCGCGGGTCGGAAAAACCGAAGACTGCCGGACCGGGATTAAATTATCGGAGGAAGATAATGGGCGCATTATTTGGGTATCCTGCGTTTGATGAAAACGGAGAGAAGATACTTACAACGTATGACAATGAATACAGCGATATGATGATGGATATACGCGTTTACAGGATGGAGAAGGGCAGGAAAAGGTTCTTCCTGCGCGAGGGCGAAGAGACTGCCATTCTGCTGCTCAAAGGCAGCGTATGCTTTGAGTGGGGACAGGATAAACGCGTTGTAAGCAGGAAAAACGTATTCGAAGAGGGACCGTGGTGCCTGCATGTTGCATCCGGCAAAGCCGTGGATGTGACAGCGGAAGCCGACAGCGAGATACTTGTACAGTGTACACATAATGACAGGGATTTTGCGGCAAAGCTTTATTCACCGGAGGACGCGCCGTGGAAGTATTCAAGTAAGGGCAAGTTCGGAAATACCGCAAACAGAAGGGTGAATACGATCTTTGACCATGATATCGCACCAATGTCCAATATGGTGCTCGGTGAGGTGTTAAACGACAGGGGAAACTGGTCGGGGTATCTTCCGCACAGGCATCCGCAGCCGGAAACCTATTATTTTCTGTTTGACAGGCCCGAAGGGTTTGGTGCGAGCTTCGTTGGAGACAGTGTTTTCAAGAGCGTTGACGGAAGCTTTTCGGCAATACCGGGAGGCGAGCTCCATCCCCAGGCTTGTGCACCGGGATTTCAGATGTACACCTGCTGGATGATACGGCATCTGCCGGGGAATCCGTGGCTTCAGACAGACAGATGCGAAGACGAGAGATATGTCTGGATGCACGACGCTAAGTTCTGACTATGTTTCAAAGAAAGGCATGATAACGAAATGATCAAGGAATTGCTTGTACCAAAGCAGGTCTTTTCGGGCGAAAGAGCGCTTGAAAAGGCAGGCGGAACAATAAAGACACTTGGGAAAAAAGCTTTTATCGTAACGGATCCCGTAATGGTAAAGCTCGGGAACTGCGCTTTGCTTGAAGATGTGCTGAAAGCAAACGGCGTTGACTATGCTGTATTTGACGGGATCAACGGGGAACCGACCGACAAATATATCGAAGAAGGACTGAAACGCTATAAAGAAACAGGCTGTGACTTCCTTATCGCGCTCGGCGGAGGTTCGCCAATCGATTCAATGAAAGCCGTCGCGGCGCTTTCCGTAAGCGGGAAGAAGATAAGTGAGTACATGGGAAAAGTGATTGACGTTGAGATGCCGCCTACGGTCGCAATACCGACGACTGCAGGAACGGGATCGGAAGCCACACAGTTCACTATCATCACCGATACGGCGAAAGATATAAAGATGCTGCTTAAAGGACCGTGCCTTATGCCGCAGATCGCTGTGATAGATCCCGCATTTACACTTACGGCTCCGCCAAAGATAACGGCGGCAACAGGACTTGACGCGCTCTGTCACGCCACCGAGGCTTTTACCTCAAGAAAAGCCTCAGTACTTGCAGATACCCAGGCAATATCCGCCGTTAAACGCATTTTCAGGTACCTGCCTATTGCCTTTCATGAAGGCGGCAACGTAAAGGCAAGGGAAGAGATGTCAATGGCCGCGCTTGAAGCCGGTGTTGCGTTCAACAATTCCTCGGTAACCATAATCCATGGCATGAGCCGTCCGATAGGCGCTCTTTTCCATGTTCCGCACGGGATATCGAATGCGATGCTGATCGGAGAAGCGCTTGGCTTTGCTCTCCCCGGGGCATACGACCGTTTTGCAGTCCTCGGACGCGCGATAGGTGCGGCAACGGCAGATGACAGTGATGAAAAGGCTGCAAAGGCTTATCTGGAGAGCCTTATAGCCCTTACAAAAGAGCTTGAGATACCGACACTTGAAGAATATGGTATCGACAGGGATAAGTTTTTTGCGGTCATCGATAAGATGGCAGAGGATGCGATGGCAAGCGGAAGCCCGCAGAACACCATTCGCGAAGTGAAAAAAGAAGATCTCGCAGAAATATACAGGAAACTGTGGAAATAACGCGAGTCGGATAATAAATACGATCAAATCAAAGAAAACGGTGAAAAGCACCGGCTTGGAGGAACAACATGGTAACACTTGGAATCATCGGTGCCGGCAGGATCGGCAAAGTACACATCACAGGGATCACATCACGCGTTAAGAACGCCGTGATCAAGACAGTCGCAGATCCCTTCATGAACGAAGAAACGGCTGCATGGGTAAAGGCTAACGGCATCAAGAACGTTACAAAGGATCATACCGAGATATTACGGGATCCCCAGATAGACGCAGTTCTTATCTGCTCTTCGACAGACACGCATTCGGCGATATCCCTTGCTGCGATAAGGGCGGGGAAACATATTTTCTGCGAAAAGCCCATAGATCATGATGTTGCAAAGATCAAAGAAGTTATAAATGCCCTTAAAGGGACGGGACTTAAGTATCAGGTCGGATTTAACCGCCGTTTCGACCACAATTTTGAGGCTGTGCGGAATGCGGTTGTAAGCGGACAGATAGGAGAGCCTGAGATAATCAAGATCACTTCGCGCGATCCCGAACCGCCGTCACCGGCATATGTAAAGGTTTCGGGCGGCATGTTCCTTGACATGACGATCCATGATTTCGATATGGCAAGATTCCTTGCAGGCTGTGATGCGGAAGAGGTTTACGCATATGCCGCTAACCTTGTGGATCCGGCAATAGGCGAAGCCGGAGATATCGATACGGCCATTATCAGCATGAAAATGAAGAACGGCGCACTTTGCGTTATCGATAACTGCAGGCGTGCTTCCTACGGCTATGACCAGCGCGCTGAAGTATTCGGTTCAAAGGGCATGGTTGCTGTTGAGAACGACAGCACCTCCAACGCAAAGATCGCTACCGCGGACGGCGTTAAGTACGAGAAGCCTCTGTTCTTCTTCCTTGAGAGATATATGGATGCCTATGGCAAGGAGGTTGCGGCTTTTGTTGACGCGATCGAGAAAAATACCGATACCCCGCTTGGCGTAGAGGACGGCCTTAAACCTGTTCTTATGGGACTTGCCGCACAGAAGTCGCTTCGCGAGCACAGACCCGTAAGAATCGACGAGATCGATGTATGAGAGATGATAAATATTTGAATACGGTGACAGCTTGATCAAAGCAATTCATTATTATCGGGAGAAATAACATGTTGGATAAGACAAAAGTAAAACTTGGTATCGCACCCATCGCGTGGACAAATGACGATATGCCGGATCTTGGGGCGGAGAACACCTTTGAGCAGTGTGTGAGCGAGATGGCACTTGCGGGATTTACGGGATGCGAGGTCGGGAACAAATATCCGAAGGATACCGATGTTCTAAAAAAAGCTCTCGGGCTGCGCGGCCTTTGCATATGCAACCAGTGGTTTTCAAGCTTTATACTCACAAAGCCTATGGATGAAGTTGAGGCGGACTGCCGGAAACAGCTTGAATTCTTAAAGACCATGGGTGCAAAGATCATCGGCTTTTCGGAGCAGAGCTACAGTGTACAGGGGCAGATGGACACACCTATTTTCGGACATAAATATGTCCTTGACGAAAGTGAGTGGAAAAAGCTCTGCGAAGGGCTTAACTATCTTGGAAAGATCGCAAAAGAGGAGTATGGCATAAGCCTTACATACCATCATCACATGGGAACGGTCGTACAGAGCCTTGAGGAGACGGAAAAGCTGCTTTCCGGCACCGATCCGGAATATGTGAGCCTGCTCTTTGACAGCGGACATTTTGCTTACTGCGGTGAGGATCCGGTTGCGATCATAAAGAAACACATAAAGAGGATCAGACATATCCATTTAAAGGACATAAGACCTGATGTTGTAAAGCGTGTAAAGGACGAGAACCTGAGCTTTCTTAAGGGTGTGCGTCTCGGGGCCTTTACGGTGCCCGGAGACGGCTGTGTGTATTTCGATCCGATCTTCAAAACAGTGGAAGAGAGCGGATATGAGGGCTTTATGCTTGTAGAGGCGGAGCAGGATCCCGCTGTCGCAAATCCGCTTGAATATGCTATAAAAGCAAGAAAGTTCATTGCTGAAAAAACCGGGCTTTGATCTTAAAAAGGCAAATAATACATAAAAATACCGGGGACGTTTTACCGAAGGCTTTTGCAATCGGAAAAGACCGTCCCCGGTTATTATTTTTCTTTTACCAGCAGAGTACTTCGTGGCCAGTTTCAGTAACAAGGACCATGATCTCCCACTGGGCGGAGTTGCTGCCGTCACGGGTGTAAACTTCCCAGTCGTTCTTTACGGTGGTGTAAACATCGGCCTTGCCGGCATTTACCATGGGTTCGATAGTGAAGATCATTCCCGGGGCAAGGAGCATGTCGGTACCGCGCTTTGTGTTGTAGCCGACCCACGGATCTTCATGAAATTCAAGGCCTACGCCGTGTCCGCCGATCTCACGGACAACAGTGTATCCGTTTGCAAAAGCATGGTCGTGTACAGCCTGACCCATATCGCCGAGGAAGCCCCAGGGCTTTACTTCTTCAAGACCCTTATAAACGCATTCTCTTGTAACTTCCACAAGCTTTCTGTCTGCGGGAGAAACGTCTCCGATGCAGAACATGCGGGACGAGTCCGAAAAATAGCCGTTAAGGATGGTGGAACAATCGACGTTCAGGATATCGCCGGACTTTAAGATGACATTCTTCGAAGGAAAACCGTGGCATACCTGACTGTTCAGGGATGTGCAGACACTGTAGGGAAATCCCTCGTAATTGAGAGGAGCCGGGATCCCGCCCATATCTGTTGTCATGTCATAGACGATCTTGTCGATCTCGGCTGTGCTCATGCCTTCGTGAATGACTTTTTCTATTTCATCAAGGACAGCGATGTTGATCTTGCAGCTTTCCTTGATCTTTTCTATCTGTTCCGGAGTCTTTATCATGTCCCTGCGGGGGACTTTGTGGTGCTTTGCCTGAAAAGAAGCTATCTTTGCGTCAAAGGCTTCGTGACAGTACTTGTATTTCTTTCCGCTGCCGCACCAGCAGGGATCGTTTCTTTCAATTTTGGCCATTTTTTTTATTTCCTTTACTGAAGGTCGTGTTAGATTTTTCTAACTGCGTATTTTAATGCTTTTTGAAACAAAAATCAAGGTTATTTTTGTTTTTGAGTCAGTGAGAAACGACCCCGCTGACTCAAAATTTGCTGCTTGGAAAATAATAGTGGAAAAAAACGGGTAAACATGGTATCATAATTCCGAATAAGAAGAAACGGAGCCTTAAAGATGGAATATAACATCCTGTTTACTATACAGCTTTTAAGCGTTGTCGGGCTTACTGCAGGCAGTCTTGTGCTGCTCAAAGGACTGAACAACATGGTAAGGGGCTGTCTTTTTTTCTACTTTATGGTAGCCATGTTCAACAGCGGCGGTTACCTCGGGATGATGATGGCAAAAGCCGAAGGCGAAGCGGTTATCGCACAGCAGATATCGTATATCGGCAGGACCTGGACTCCTTTTGCCATAATGCTGTTTATATTCTTTTTCTGCGGCTTTGAAAAGCTGCTGAAACCCGCTGTTATAACGATAGCGGTGATCGTCCATTTCGGTACGTACCTTCTGGTGCTTACTTCGGACTGGCAGACGCTGTATTATAAAAACAGGTCGTTTTCACAGGACGGGCTTTTCCCGCATCTTGAATACGATTACGGTGTATGGCACTGGTTCTACAATATCCTTATCCTGCTTTATTCGGTCCTGGCCTTCGCCATGCTCATAAAAAAGTACAAGATCGACAAGTCCCCTGAAAAGCGGAAGGGAACGCTGTTTGTTACCGGTGCGATGATCGTCAATCTGATTTTCTTTATCCTTGAGATACTCGGTGTCGGCAAAGAATATGACATGGTACAGCTCGGGTACGCGACTGCGGCCATCTTTATGTATATTGCCATCATACGGTACGATATCCTCGATACAAGGATCCTTGCAAAGGATTTTGTAATCGAGAGGCTTTCGGATGCTATCGTGGCTTTTGACAATTACGGCCGTATCGCCTATGTTAACGAAACTGCAAGAAAGCTTTTTCCGGATCTTCCAAAGGGAAGCGAGGAAGTCGCAAAGCTTGTGGAAATAGCCGAAAAGGGAGAAATATTCGAATTCGAAGGCAGAAAATACAGGCCGAGAAAAAACCCGCTGTACAGAAACGATCATATAGCCGGCTGTACATACATCTTTACGGACGAAACCGAACGTATCAATTACCTTAACGACCTTGAAGAACAGAAACAGCTTGCAGACAGCGCAAATAAGGCCAAATCCGAGTTCCTCGCAAGGATGTCCCATGACATAAGGACACCTATCAACGCAGTGCTCGGCATGGATGAGATGATACTCAGGGAAAGCGATGACAAGCAGACTCTCGAATATGCGGAGCAGATAAAGAGCGCGGGCGGAACGCTGCTTGTGCTTGTGAACGATATCCTTGACCTTTCCAAGATCGAAGAGGGCAGGATGGAGATAGTAAGCAGCAGCTACAGGATAGCCTCGCTCGTTGCAGAGCTTTCCTCACTCATCAAAGACCGCGTGGCCGACAAAGGCCTTGCGTTTGAAGCGGTTATAGACGAGAATATCCCGTGCGGACTCGCGGGAGACGATATACGTATCAAGCAGTGCGTAATGAACCTTCTGACAAATGCCGTTAAATACACAAATACAGGCAGTATCCGGTTTGAAGTTAAATGCGTTAAAAAGGATGACAGGACCGCAACCCTTCTGTTCTCGGTAAAGGATACCGGCATCGGCATGAAGAAAGAGGATATAGACAGGCTTTTCGAACCCTTTGTGCGGCTTGATGACGCGAAGAACATGCGCATTGAAGGAACAGGCCTGGGCCTCAGCATTGTTTACAGGCTGCTCAGGCTTATGAACAGTGAGCTCTGTGTTAAGAGTGAATATGGCAAAGGTTCGGATTTTTATTTTGTAATAGACCAGAAGATAGAAGATGCCAAACCGGTTGGCAAGGTAACGAGGGAAATGCTCGAAAAGACCGGCAAACACGAGCGAAAGCGCCTTTTCACAGCTCCAGAAGCAAGGGTGCTCGTGGTTGACGATAATGCCATCAATCTTATGGTCATAAAAGGATTGTTAAAAGATACAAAGATTCAGGTTGATACTGCGGGTTCGGGCAGGGAAGCCATAGATCTTTTCAATAAGGGGGAGTATGACTGCATGTTTGTGGATCATATGATGCCCGAAATGGACGGTATGGAGACACTTGCCGAACTCAAAAAATCGGAAAAGGCTGCGAACACGGCATTTATCGTGCTTACAGCCAATGCGATCACAGGTGCGAGAGAAATGTACCTTGATGCAGGCTTTAAGGACTATCTGTCTAAGCCTGTGGACCCGAAGGCTCTTGAGAGCATGCTGCTGAAATACCTGCCGTCAGAAAAGATAAAACATGCGGAATGAAAGGTATTACAGTAACAGATGAAAAAAACAGATATTAAGAATATTGCACACTGGCTCATCGGCATCATAGCCTGCAGCTTTGGCATCTGCCTCAGTACCAAGGCGGATTTCGGGCTTTCCATGATCTCGGCGCCGCCCTATATCCTGCATGTGTTCATGAGCAGGTTTTTTCCCTGGTTTACGCAGGGGCGTTCCGAATACATATGGGAGCTGTTCCTGCTCATAGTCATGTGCATCGTGATATGGCGCTTTAAGCTTAAATACCTGCTTTCCTTCGGGACGGCGGTTGTTGTGGGGCTCCTTATAGACGGCTTCTTTTCGATGCTTGGCGGAAACGGAGGATACGGGCCGCTTTATGTAAGGATAATCGCGTTTGTCCTCGGAACATGCATTACCTGCTGTGCCATAGCCTTTATTTTCAGGACCACGCTTCCGGGACAGGTTTATGAGATGTTTGTTATGAACCTTTCCGAACGGTACAGCCTTAACAGGGACAGGGTAAAACTTTGTTTTGATATCTCGATGCTCATCATTTCCCTTGTTTTTGCCCTTTCAATGACGGGAAGCCTTAAGGGGCTTGGCGTCGGAACTGTGATAACGACATTTATCAATGCGCCTGTTATAAAACTTTTCGGAATGATCATCGACAAGCTGGAAAAGCCGTTGCAAAAAGAAAAATGATATAGTATAATATAAAATAGTTTAGGGAAAACCTAAACTATTGTCGGGGATAAACCTGAACAATATAATGTATCGGAGGATATCATGAAAAAACGTGTTTTCTGGTTTGTGGTAGGTTCGCAGTTCCTGTACGGTGACGAGGTATTAAGGACTGTAGAGAAAAGAAGCGCCGAAATGGCAGAAGAGCTTACAAAGAAGCTTCCTTATCCGCTTGTTTTCAAGACCATTGGAGTTACTGCCGACGGCATCACAAAGATCATCAAGGAAGCAAATTATGATGATGAATGCGCCGGTATCGTTACCTGGTGCCATACATTCAGCCCTTCAAAGATGTGGATAAACGGTTTTGAACTGCTTCAAAAGCCTTATCTGCACTTTGCAACGCAGTACAACCGTGAGATCCCGAACGAAGAGATAGACATGGATTTCATGAACCTTAACCAGGCTGCTCACGGCGACAGAGAGCACGGTTTTATCGCAGCACGCCTTCGCATGCCCCGCAAGGTCATTGCAGGGTACTGGCAGGATGAAGACGTGATCGCGCGCATCGCAAGCTGGATGAAGGCTGCCGTCGGCGTTGCCGTATCAAAAGAAATGAAGGTAATGCGCTTTGGCGACAATATGCGCGAAGTTGCCGTTACAGAAGGCGATAAGGTAGAAGTACAGAAGAAGCTCGGATGGCAGGTCAATACCTGGGCTGTAGGCGATCTTGTCAAAGAGATGAATGCCGTTACAGAAGCCGAGATTGATGCCAAGATGGCAGAATATACAGCAAAATATGACATTGCAACGGATAATACCGGAGCGATCCGCTATCAGGCAAAAGAAGAGATCGCCATAAAGAAGATGATGGACCGCGAAGGGTGCCTTGCTTTTACAAATACATTCCAGGATCTTTACGGAATGGAACAGCTTCCGGGTCTTGCTTCCCAGAATATCATGGCTGCAGGGTACGGTTACGGCGGTGAAGGAGACTGGAAGGTAGCGGCAATGACAGCAATCCTTAAGGCTATGGGCGAGAACGGAAACGGCGCTTCCGGCTTTATGGAGGATTACACCTACCATCTCGTAAAGGGGCAGGAATACTCACTCGGCGCACATATGCTCGAGGTATGTCCTTCGCTTGCTGCAGGCAAGCCCAGGATCGAGACACACCATCTTGGGATCGGCATGAACGAAAAAGATCCCGCCCGCCTTGTATTTGAAGGAAAGGCCGGAAAAGGTATAGTTGTGAGCCTCATCGACATGGGCGGAAGGCTCCGTCTCATTGTTCAGGATATCGAGGCTGTAAAGCCCATCATGCCTATGCCTAACCTTCCCGTTGCGCGTGTTATGTGGCGCGCGATGCCCGATCTTACAACAGGCGTTGAATGCTGGATACAGGCAGGCGGAGCACATCACACCGTCCTTTCGTATGATGTTACCGCTGAGCAGATGGCTGATTTTGCGAGAATGATGGATATCGAGTTCGTTCACATCGATAAAAATACCACTCCTGAAGCCCTCGAAGAAAAACTTATGCTGATGGATATTGCATGGAAGCTGAAATAATAGTATATTAATCTGTGAAGGTTTTCCTTTGCAGCTCGGGATATTAAGACCGCCGGCTAAAAACCGGCGGTCTTTGATTGATTCGGAGCCGGATCCGCGACAGGCTGTAAAGGATATTGGAGGTCTGAAGTTGAAGAAACTGTTTGTTTATCTGAAAAAATATACAAAAGAGTGTATTACGGCACCCTTGTTCAAACTGTTTGAGGCAACGCTCGAGCTTATTGTACCTCTTGTTGTTGCATCCATGATAGATAAGGGTATCGCAAACGGTGACAGGGGATATGTCGTTAAGATGTGCCTTATACTTGTGGGATTTGCTGTTGTCGGGCTTGCTTTCTCGATCACAGCACAGTTTTTTGCCGCAAGGGCCGCCGTGGGCTTTGCCACAGAGCTTAGACACGGTCTTTTTGCGCATATCGAAAGACTCTCTTTTTCAAAAACGGACAGACAGGGCGCGGATACACTCATTACCCGTATGACCGGCGACATAAACCAGCTCCAGAACGGTGTCAACCTTACGCTCCGGTTGTTTTTGCGTTCTCCATTTATCGTTTTCGGCGCGATGATAATGGCATTTACCGTTGATATAAAGGGCGCGATCATCTTTGCGGTGCTTATACCGGTGCTCCTTATCGCTGTCTTTGCGCTGCTTATACTCGGAATTCCGAAGTTTAACAGTGTACAGAGTGCTACCGACAAGATCACGGGAAAGACCAGGGAAAACCTTACCGGTGTCCGTGTGATAAGGGCCTTCGGAAAGGAAGAAGACGAAAACGAAGGCTTCCTTCTGTCAACCGCGGTCCTTGAAAAACTGCAGATAAAAGCGTCAAATTTCACGGCCCTTATGAATCCTGTCACATATGTCCTTGTGAATATCGGGCTTGTCGCCCTTATCTATACGGGCGCTGTGCGCGTTAAGACAGGCTACATCACACAGGGTGCCGTTGTTGCGCTTGTAAATTACATGTCGCAGATACTTGTGGAACTGATAAAGCTTGCAAATCTCATCATCACCATAACAAAGGCCGCAGCCTGCGGAAAACGCGTAAGCGAGGTATTGTCTGAGGAAGAAGGCATGGCGACTGTACCGGGTAATTGCGGTACGGACAAAAGCTGGGTATTGGCCGGGGAAGAAGGCATGGAGACTGTACCGGGTAATTGCGGTACGGAAAAATTAGGCGACGGGAGCGGAAAATGTCCGAAGGTTTCCTTTAAGGATGTCAGCGTCAGATATTACGAGGGCGCGGACGAGGCGCTTGAGAACATTTCTTTTGATGTTTACCCCGGGGAGACCGTGGGGATAATCGGCGGCACAGGCTCCGGAAAGACCACGCTCGTGAGCCTTATACCGAGGTTTTATGATGTTTCCGGCGGCTCGGTGCTTGTTGACGGCAGGGATGTAAGGAGTTATGACACAAAGGAACTTCGGGAAAAGGCAGTTACGATCCTTCAAAAGCCTGCATTGTTCAAGGGAACCGTAAGGGATAACCTTAAGATGGGCAGGGAAGATGCCACCGAAGAAGAAATGATAAGGGCCTTAAAGCTTTCCCAGAGCTATGATTTTGTTATGGCCAAGGAAGGCGGGCTTGATGCAAAGGTGGAGCAGGAGGGCAGGAATTTTTCAGGCGGGCAGCGCCAGAGGCTCTCTATTGCAAGAGCTTTTATAAAGCAGCCCGAAATACTTATCATGGACGACAGCTCCTCAGCGCTTGATTATGCGACGGATGCGGCTCTTAGAAAAGCTATAGCGGAGAACTTCAGGGATACTACGCTCTTCATTGTTTCACAGCGTGCGGGGACTCTTGCAAATGCAGACAGGATCGTGGTGCTCGATGACGGAAAGGCAGTCGGGATCGGCACGCATAAAGAACTTCTTGAAAACAACGAAGTATACAGGGAGATCGCAAACGCATGAAAAAGCCGAAGATAAAAAAAGATGTGCTTAAAAAAGTAATGGGGTACTTAAAACCGCATCTGCCCCTGATAATACTGACAATAATCCTTTCAACGGCAGTTGTCACACTGACGCTGTATCTGCCTATCCTTACCGGACAGGCGGTGGACCTCATCAAAGATACCGGAACAGCTTCATTTTTCCGGGACCTTATGGGGATACTCACAAGGATGCTCATTGTTACGGGGATCACGGCGATCCTGCAGTGGATACTCAGCCGCTGCAACAATGCCGTGACTTACCGTGTGATAAGGGATCTTAGAAGAGATGCTTTTGCAAGGATCCAAAAGCTCCCGCTGTCTTATCTTGATACAAAGTCGCACGGTGAGCTTGTAAGCCGCGTCGTTAATGACGTGGATCAGTTCGCGGATGGACTTCTGATAGGCTTTACCCAGCTGTTTACCGGTGTTGTGACGATAATCGGCACACTCATATTCATGCTCAGGGTCAACGTTATCGTTACAGTTGTTGTTGTGCTCGTTACACCTGTTTCGCTCTTTGTCGCGGGATTTATCGCAAAACATACCCATGACATGTTCAAGCTTCAGTCCGAAACCAAAGGCCTGCAGACTGCGATCATCAATGAATCGATCGGAAATCTTAAGACTATCGCGGCATATAACCGCGAGGAAGAAATACTCGGAAGATTTGATAAGGTCAACAAAGACCTGCAGAAATGCTCGCTAAAGGCAATCTTTTTCTCGTCACTTGTTAATCCATGTACGCGGTTCGTCAACTCTCTGGTATATGCGGGAGTGGGCCTTGCCGGCGGTATCGGCGCAATAAACAGCGCTCTTACGATAGGTGAGCTGACATGCCTTTTATCCTATGCAAACCAGTATACAAAGCCGTTCAATGAAATATCGGGAGTTGTAACGGAGCTTCAGAATGCGCTTGTATGTGTTGAAAGGGTATTTGAGATAATCGAAAGAGAGCCGGAAGTTCCGGAAAGACCTGAGGCGCTAACTGATGTAAAGGGCAATGTGAAGCTTGAAAATGTGCATTTCTCTTATGTTCCCGAAAGAAAGCTCATAGAAGGGTTTGATCTTTCCGTTGAACCCGGACAGCGGATAGCGATAGTCGGCCCCACAGGCTGCGGTAAGACCACGGTTATCAATCTCCTTATGCGCTTTTATGATGTCAACAGCGGAAAGATCCTTGTTGACGGCAAGGATGTAAGGGATGTGACAAGGCATTCCTTAAGACAGAGCTACGGTATGGTCCTGCAGGATATATGGCTTAAACACGATACGGTTCGCAACAACCTGCTCTTCGGAAATCCGGACGCATCGGAGGAAGAGATGATAGCTGCCGCAAAAGCGGCTCATGCCCACAGCTTTATAAAACGACTCCCTAACGGCTACGATACTGTGCTGAACGAGAACGGAGGCGGACTTTCAGAAGGACAGAAGCAGCTTCTATGCATTGCGAGGGTAATGCTTAAGCTTCCGCCAATGCTTATCCTTGATGAGGCAACATCCTCCATAGATACGCGCACAGAGCAGAAGATACAGGACGCATTTGCGAAGATGATGGTGGGAAGGACCAGTTTTATCGTTGCCCACAGGCTTTCGACCATAAAGAACGCGGACAGGATCCTTGTTATGAAGGACGGTAATGTCATAGAACAGGGGAAACACGCGGAACTCCTTGAAAAAGGCGGTTTTTACACGCATCTGTATAACAGCGGGGCTGCAGTGTAAAATTATTCAATTATTATTGACAGTAATGGTAAAAACAATTACACTAAAAAATGATAAAAAGAACAGAAGTGCAGAAAGTGCCGTAGGTACGGCATACAAAGGGAAAACATGAGAGTTATAGCCGGAAAAGCCAGACGGCTTCAGCTTTGCACCGTGCCGGGCATGGATGTGAGGCCAACTACAGACAAGATCAAGGAAACGCTTTTTAATATTCTTATGGCGGATATTCCGGGATGCAGGTTTTTGGATCTGTTTGCGGGAAGCGGGGCCATAGGGATAGAAGCACTCAGCAGGGGTGCGGATCATGCGGTTTTTGTCGATAAGAACAAGGCTGCGGTTTCCTGTATAAAGGCCAATCTTAAACATACAGGTTTTGAAAGTGCTTCAAGAATATGCGCAATGGACTTCTTAAGCGCGATAGCAACGCTTTCTCTTGAAAAGAAGCCTTTTGATATTATCTTTATCGATCCGCCTTATGACAAAGGCCTTGAAAAAGAAGCTCTTTTGGCGCTTTCGCGTTCCGACATAATAACGGACGACACGCTTATGATAGTTGAAGCATCGATCGAAACCGATATTGACGGGCTTGATGAACTTGGGCTTGAAATAGTAAGAAATAAAGAGTATAAATCTAATAAACACGTTTTTATTAAGAAACAGGAGAAAAACAGGTGAAGATAGCAGTATATCCGGGCAGCTTTGACCCGATAACATGCGGACATCTCGACGTTATAAAGCGCGCCGCAAAGATCGTGGATGTCCTTATCATCGGCGTATTGAACAACAGCTCGAAGAAGTCGCTGTTCACGCCGGAAGAGCGCGTGGAACTTATCGAAAGGGTCGTTAAGGATATCCCGAATGTAAAGGTTGAATCTTTCTCGGGACTTACGGTCGATTTTGCAAAGGAGCGCAACGCGACAGTGCTTGTACGCGGTCTCCGCGCCGTAACGGATTTTGAATACGAACTGCAGATCGCTCAGACAAACCACAAGCTGAACCCCGATATTGATACGATATTCTTCACCACCAGTGTGGAATATGCTTACCTGAGTTCGAGCATCGCAAAAGAAGTGGCAAGCTTCGGAGGAAGCGTTCAAGGGCTTCTTCCTGAAGAGATAATCGATACGGTTTTTGAAAAACTTAATGTAAAGGGGAGAAAATAATGGGAAATTCAAGGATTGAACAGATCATTGACGAGCTTAACGATTACATCGACGAGTGCAGGCCCGTGCCGTTGTCCAAGGCAAATATCATTGTCCAGAAGGATGCGATCCAGGAGTACCTTGACCAGCTTCGTATTTCTACTCCCGACGAGATAAAGAGATATCAGAAGATCATCAGCAATCGTGATGCGATCCTTAAGGAAGCCGAAAACAAGGCTGCGGATATCATCAAGGCGGCAGAGGAAAGAGCTGAAGCTCTTGTGAGCGAGCATGAGGTGTTCCAGCAGGCATGCGCAAAGGCGCATGAAACTCTTGCGGATGCTGTTGCACGCGCGCAGGCAATGGTTGATGAGGCATCCAACGAATCTGACAGGCTGCGTTATGAAGCCAACAGGGATTCTGACAAGATCAGGACCGGCGCTCTTGCTTATGCGAACGATATGCTTGCGGAGATCGAGAATTCTATCGGAAATGCTTATGAGAGCATCAACGCAAAGAGCAGCATGCTTGTCAGCACTCTGAAGGCTAATCTTGATACCATAATCAGCAACCGTCTTGAGCTTAACGGTGAGGCAGCTCCTTCGCAGCAGCTTGAGCAGATGCCGGAAAGCGAGCTTATGGAGGATGCGCAGAACACGGAATACGGTTCTGTTGAGGATGAGATCATGGGACTCGGTGAGGATTCGTTTTTCCTTGACGGGGATGACGGAAACGAGAATTGAACATTAAACTATAAAAAAGCCCGGTGATTCCGGGCTTTTTTGTTGGCGTATTTTGGTGAAAGTACTCAAAACTACGGTGTCAGAGGGCAGCAGGGTACCTTTCCGGGCCGGCTCGCGCCTTAGGTCGTGCTTCGTAGCGGAGAGCCTGCGTCGAAGAGCGACGCAGGCGCGCTAAACTCATGCTGCGCCTGCGGCTTGCATTCGTTAAGCGCCGACGGCACGACATATCCCTGAAAGGCACCCTGCCGCCCTCTGACACCTCACATTGCAGTATTTGTTAAAAAGTCATTAGGATCAAGTTTTTTATATTCCCCTTCTTTAAGGTCCGGGTCAAGCTCTAATTGTCCGAAAGATACGCGTTTTAAGTAGGTCACTTTGTTCCCGACTGCTTCAAACATGCGCTTCACTTGGTGGAATCGCCCTTCATGTATCGAAAGATACAGCTTTGAAGGATTTTTTTCAGAGCAGTCTGCGGGAAGCTCTATTTTGGCGGGGAGAGTAGGGGTATCTTCACCGATATCGACTCCGCTGCACAGTTTTTCGATATCTTCGGATGAAACGGATCTTTCAAGTTCGACATAATACTTTTTCCAGACGTGCTTGTTTGGTGCAAGGAGGCGATGCGCAAGTGCGCCGTCGTTTGTTATTAGCAAAAGGCCGACTGTGTCTTTGTCGAGGCGTCCTACGGGGAAAAGATCTTTACAGGGCTCGTTCTTAAAGAAGTCGAGCACGGTGTTTTCGCGCCTGTCCTCACAGGCGGATACGACACCTGCTGGTTTGTTGAGCATGAAATATGAGTATTGCTCATACAAGACCTGTTTTCCGTCAAGTGTGACCATATCGGCATTTTCATTTATCTTAATGTCAGAGGAGGCGGCCGGAGCGCCGTTAACAAGAACGCGCCCGGACCTTACAAGGTTCCGGGCTTCGCTCCTGGTGCATGTATTTGTATGTACGAGATATTTGTCAAGTCGCATGAGCGCTGCCTTTTCAGATTATCTTTATGCCGTGTCTGTAATCGTCCAAAGCCTCATCACAGAAAAGCAGATTGTATAGGTTAGCTGCCGTGATATCCGCGTCAAACAGCGCTTTTGCGGTACCGGTAAGCTGGTTGCCTGAAGCGGCTTTGTTGATTACGGGGATCTCCGAGACTTCCTCGATCTCTTTTAATGCCTGTGTTGAAGCCGAGTTTATGCCGAGTATCCTTGCGTAGAAGGCACCGCCTTCGGAAACGGCCTGCTTGAGCAGAGCCTCTTTTTTCTTAAGGACGAGGGAAAGGAGCATTCGGGAAGCCCTTGAATACGTGATGTTTTTGGATTTGAGCTTGAAGGGCATTTCGGCGAAGCTTACATGTGTTTCGCGGGCAAGGTTGAGCACCCTTCTTGCAAGATCCCTGTTCCAGTCCGCATACTGCAGGATGCTGTCTTCGGTCTCGGTAAGGAGACAGTAGGCCAGAAGCTCGGAGAGCTTTTCAAATTTACCCGGAACGCTTGATTCGAGCGCTTCTTCGTAATGTTTTACGGATCTTTCGGGAATGAAACTCCTTGCTGAACGCATATCGCCTTCTACAAGCGGTATGCGAAGCGCCATGGCGCTCGGGAGAGTGCCGGGATCGAGTTCTATGTCATTGTAGCTGCTTTCACGCTTTATCGTAATGGGTTTTGGCGGGTTTTTCCCAAGCTGTCTCAGCTTCAAAATAGATTTGCAGTATTCGATCCCAAGAAGGTTGTTCGGTTCGTTGAGATAGGTTGCGTATTTGATGCCAAGGCATTTTACAACAGCATCTCTTCTTGCGACAGGGAAAGGATTGCCGGCCCTCAGGCTTTCGCCGAGGGCATCCCTGAAGTTCGAAGGTTCTTCACGCAGATACTCTGCAAGCTCCATAAGCGGATTTATCTCGCCGCATTCCGAGCCGAATGCTATGTAGTCCGCATGAAGCGCCGTAAGCATCGCAACACCGCCGAATGCGAAATATTCGGCACTCGAAGTGGCAAAGTAGGCGGGAAGTTCGAAGCAGATATCGGAATATTCGAGAGCTGCGGCCGCGCGCGTATATTTATCAAAAAGCGCAGGACCTCCACGCTGGACGAAATCGCCGCTCATGACGGAGAAGATGCTGTCTATACCTGTCTCCATGACCTTCTTTATGAGATATTCATGACCGTTGTGAAAAGGGTTGTATTCAGATATGATCCCGGCTTTTATCATGCTGAACCTCCGTTAAGCTGACTTTGGGCATGACCGTAAAACGGCTGTCTGTACAGAGTGTAAAACAGTTATGCTTTATTCTGCTGTCTGCTGCTTGTCTTTATCCGTGAAGAAACGCTTGATGACCATAGGGTAGAAGGTCATTGCAAAAAGTACCACGAAGAAGTATCTGATACCGCCGCAAAGGATCGGTTCCGAACCGCCGCCGATAAGCTTGAAGAGCACTTTAAGGCTTTCCTTGATCGCAAGCACGCCGGCTACGCCGATAAGGACTTTAACGATCTGCATGGGCAGCTTGCAGCCGCGCTCATTGAAGTTGATGTATTTTACTTCAACGAACCAGGAAATAACAAATGCAAGCGCTGCGCCGGACATCTTGGAGCTGTCTGCCGCATTTTCGGGAAGAACGGTACCGTTTGATGTAAGGATTACTGCATAAACAACGGAGCAGATCGCGAGGACACCGAAGATCACGCAAAGAGCGATCCTGCGGGCATCGGTCATCTCGACCTTTGCGTCAATGATGATGCAGAGCGCAACAACAACGGCCGTTACCCCAAAGGCGACACATACATCAAGCGGTGTGTGCACACCGAAGTACATTCTTGAAAACATAACGCCGATGACGATCACGAGAGCGGCTATCTTCCAGGCAATGCCCTTGAGCTTGAAGGCAAGCGCACCGTAAAGCGAGCCTGCTGCGCATGTGTGACCGCTCGGGAAGGAGTAGCCGGTAGCGCCCTTTTTGAGAGCATCGGAAACCTGCAGTGTAGGGTCGAGGATCCAGGGACGCTCGATACGGAAGGTAAGCTTAAGATTGTTTACGACCATCTGCGAACCCATGAACGCAAAGCCCATGACATACGAGATCTTCTTGCTCACGCACCAGAAAAGCACGCAGAGTATCGCAAGAAGCACCATCTCACCGGCCATTTCGGTAAAGATACGAAAGATCACATCAAGAAAGGGATTTCTTATCCCTTCAAGAATTTTTAAGAATTCCATTTTTCTTCCCCCTGAAATAATTGATAAAAATATAATCTTATAACAGTAGAATACAATAACGGATGGGTGTTGTCAAGAGTGTGACAAGGGTATAACCTCAGTTGAAAAACAAAGCAGAAAAGTGTAAAATAAAGCAGATATAGCAGGTATTCATGATCATATAATATTTTTTTTGAAAGGGGTTTACAATGACAGAGATAAAATGCCCGCATTGCGGCCAGGTATTTAATGTTGATGAGAGCGCACTTGATTCGATCATCAATCAGATCAGAAACGGACAATTTAAGCATGATGTAGACAAGAGAGTTTCAGAGGTCGAATCTAATCTGAAAAAGCAGCATGAACTCGAGCTTGACGCAAAAGCCGGTGAAATAAGGCTAAAGACGCAGGAAGCTGCCAATAAAACGATCAGGGAACTTGAGGAAAACCTTCGAAAAGCGGAAGCTGAGAAGGAAAGGCTGCAGTCTGAGGTGAATGCTGCCGAAGACAAGAAAAAGCTTGCCGTCCAGGAAGCCGTAAAAAAGCTTGAAACCGAGGTACAAACCTTACGGAACAAGGCGGACGGGGAAGAGGACAGACGTAAACTTGCCGTCCAGGAAGCTGTAAAGAAGCTTGAAGATGAAGTTTTGAACCTTAAGCATAATGCGGATGAAGAAGAAAACAGACGAAAGCTTGCGGTAATAGAGGCAGTGAACGCTGTTGAAGCGGAGAAACATGAGCTTGAAAGTGAACTGAAAAGCGAAAGAGAAAAACATGAGTTGGTCGTAAGACAGAAGGATTCGGAAATCGGTTTTTACAAGGATCTGAAAGCAAAAATGTCAACAAAGATGGTTGGCGAAACTCTTGAGCAGCACTGCGAGATCCAGTTCAACCAGCTTCGTGCGACGGCTTTCAGAAACGCATATTTTGAGAAAGACAATGATGCGAGGAGCGGCAGCAAGGGAGACTTCATATATCGTGAAAATGATAAATACGGCAACGAGATCGTATCCATCATGTTTGAAATGAAAAATGAACTTGACGAGACCGCGACAAAGCATAAAAATGAGGACTTTTTCAGGGAACTGCATAAGGACCGTACCGAGAAAAAATGCGAATATGCCGTTCTTGTATCACTGCTCGAAAGTGACAGCGAGCTTTACAACGCCGGCATAGTTGATGTTTCGTATAAATATGACAAGATGTATGTGGTCAGGCCGCAGTGTTTTATCCCGATCATCACTCTGCTCAGGAATGCCGCGCTTAACGCAATGGAATACAAACGGGAACTTGCTGTTGTAAGGAGCCAGAATATTGATGTTACTAACTTTGAGGATAACCTGAAGCAGTTTAAGGATGAATTCGGACGAAATTATTCGCTTGCCCATGATCATTTTGATAAGGCCATTGAGGAGATCGACAAAACCATAGAGCATCTTCAGAAGGTCAAGAAGGAGCTGATCGGCTCTGACAACCAGCTGCGGATCGCAAACAATAAGGTCGATAATGTTTCGGTGAAGAAACTTACAAAGGATAATCCTACAATGCGTGCGGAATTTGAACGGATAAGAAAAGAAAAAGAGGACAATATGGAATAAACAACAGGTATTTGCCCGCTGATTGATGATTCAGAAAATCCTTGAACATCATAAAGAAAAGCGCTATAATATTATGCGGTGTTTTGCGGGTGGAACTGTGCCCGCAAATGTATAGAAAAAAACTTTCGATGAAAGGATCAAAATCATGAGCTTTATTGACACAATCAAGGAAAGAGCACGTAAAGACATCAAGACGATCGTACTTCCCGAAGCAGAGGACAGAAGAGTCCTTGAGGCTGCCGCCACAACACTCAAAGAGGGCAACGCAAAAGTTGTGCTTCTCGGCGCACAGGCTGATATTGACAAGCTTGGCGAAGGCCTTGACCTTAGCGGAGCTAAAGTCATCAACCCGAAGGAATTCGAGAACCTTCAGAGCTACATTGACAAACTTGTTGAGCTTCGCGCAAAGAAGGGCATGACCCCCGAACTTGCACGCGAGGCACTTACCACTGATTATACTACCTTTGCCGTTATGATGGTAAAGATGGGCGACGCAGACGGCGTTGTTTCCGGCGCATGCCATTCGACGGCAAACACACTCCGTCCCTGCCTGCAGATACTCAAGACTGCACCGGGCGTAAAGAGCGCATCCGCATTCTTCCTGATGATCGTTCCGGACTGCGAGTACGGCGATAATGGTGTTTTCGTTTTCTCGGACTGCGGCCTCTGCCAGAATCCCGATCCCGAGCAGCTTGCTGAGATCGCAGGTCTTTCAGCAAAGAGCTTCAAGCTCCTTACAGGAAACGAAGCACGCGTTGCAATGCTTTCACATTCTTCTAAGGGCAGTGCAAAGCATGATGATGTTACAAAGGTTGTTGAAGCTACAAGGATCGCAAAGGAGACATATCCGGATCTTTGCCTTGACGGCGAGCTTCAGCTTGACGCAGCGATCGTTCCTTCCGTTGGTAAGTCGAAGGCTCCCGATTCAAATGTTGCCGGCCGCGCAAACACGCTTATCTTCCCCGACCTCGATGCAGGTAACATCGGCTACAAGCTGGTTCAGCGTCTTGCAAAAGCAGAAGCTTACGGCCCCGTTATGCAGGGTATCGCAGCACCCGTTAATGACCTTTCACGCGGCTGCTTTGCAGAAGATATCGTAGGCGTTATCGCAATTACGGCTGTTCAGGCCCAGAACTGAAACGAGCCGAAAGGCTCTTACGGGCTTTTTAGACCGGTATTACCGGAGAATAAACATATCAGGAGACAATTCATGAAGATCTTAGTTATAAACTGCGGCAGTTCGTCGCTTAAGTACCAGCTTATCGATATGGATAACGAGGCAGTTCTTGCAAAAGGACTTTGCGAGCGTATCGCGATCGAAGGCTCAAAGCTTACCCACAAGGCAAGCGGAAAAGAAGATTATGTTGTTGAGACTCCCATGGAGACACACAAGACAGCTGTAGAACTCGTTCTTAAGGCACTTGTAGACCCCGTGCATGGCGTTATCAAATCTGTTGACGAGATTTCTGCCGTTGGCCACAGAGTGCTCCACGGCGGCGCTGTTTACAGCGAATCGATCGTAGTAAATGATGATGTTAAGCGTGTTATCAGGGAGTGCTTCGATCTCGGACCTCTTCACAATCCCGCAAACCTTATCGGTATCGAAGCCTGTGAAGCAGCTCTTCCCGGAAAGAAGAATGTTGCAGTGTTTGATACAGCATTCCATCAGACAATGCCCGAGAAGTCCTTTATGTATGCTATTCCTCACGAGTATTACGAGAAATACCACATCCGCCGTTATGGCTTCCACGGAACAAGCCACAGCTTCGTTTCGAAGCGTGCGATCGAATTCCTCGGTCTTGATAAGAACAATTCGAAGGTTATCGTTTGCCACCTCGGAAACGGTGCATCCCTTTCCGCAGTGCTGAACGGCAAGTGCTTCGATACTTCAATGGGACTTACACCTCTTGAAGGCCTTATCATGGGAACCCGTTCGGGCGATCTCGATCCCGCTGTTATCCAGTTCATCGCTAACAAAGAGGGCAAGGATATCAATGAGATGCTTAATATCCTCAACAAGAAGTCCGGTATCCTCGGCATGTCCGGTGTTTCAAGCGATTTCCGCGATGTAGGAAAGGCCGCAAAGGAAGGCAACCATGATGCGGAAGTAGCTCTTGATGCATACAAGCACAGAGTGATCAAGTACATCGGCGCTTATACCGCTGCCATGAACGGCGTTGATGCGATCATCTTCACTGCAGGCGTCGGCGAGAATGATGCCGCAATGCGTAAGGAGATAAGCGAAGGCGTAAGCTTCCTCGGCATTAAGATCGATGATGAAGCAAACAAGAAGCGCGGCGAAGAGATCGTTATCTCTACTCCCGATTCAAAGGTTAAGGTTGCTGTCATCCCTACAAACGAAGAGCTTGCTATCGCAAGAGAGACACTGGCGCTCCTTTGAATGACATTTATTCATGTCAGAAAATATTAAAAATTTTTTCTTGACAAACCCGAAACGTACATTTATACTATTTTAGTGCGTGATTAGACTAAGTGAGTTGCTTTGACTTACTTCGTGAGTCTAAGCAAATTCAGATACGATACCGTTAAGGAGGTGTAAATCCATGGGTGCTATTTGTCCGAAGAACAAACATTCCAAGGCAAGAAGAGACAGTCGCAGAGCTAACTGGAAAATGACTGCTCCCAATCTCGTAAAGTGCAGCAAGTGCGGTGCTCTTATGATGCCTCACAGAGTTTGCAAGGCTTGTGGTTCTTACAACAAGAAAGAGATCATTGCTGTTGGTGACTGATCATGGAAGTAAAACCCGTGTTGCTGAAAGCAACACGGGTTTTTAATTCTTGTTACCGAAAGGTAACAAGGATTTTTAAGTTGTGCTGCCGGAGTCGGCACGGCTTTTTACAACTATAATATGCGGAGGTTTACTTATGAACAAAAAGAGAACCGAAAAAACCATATCAATGCTGGAGAATGGGTCAACATTAATATTGTTGTTAGGTATTTTGGGCGCTGTTGTGTCTATATTTTTTTCAAGCTATTATTTTAACGGAGAAACCGACGGTAATTGCTTTGGAGTCGGGGTGGCTTTGGCTGCTTTGATCATTGTGCTGGCAGTTTTCTTTTCTTATGTGTTACAATACTTTGCAACAGATCTTGAAATTAAAGCAAATAAGGACTGAACATCCGTAGCCTGAGAATTTGGCTGCAATCCTTCCGGCGCGCTCAGTATGAACGTGCCGGATTTTTGGACCGTCGAATGACGGTCCTTTTTTGCGGCTAAAAAAAACCACTGTTTTGATCAGTGGCTCTTTAGTGCTTATATTATTTGATCTCAAATTCGAATACGGCTTCGCCGTTATTAAGGTAATATGCTTCCATAATTGAATGGTCAGGGTTCACATTTACCGATATTGTGTATTTTCCTGCTTTCCATGTGACGATTTTTCCGTCTGCAAGGTTCAGATTAACCAGGTATCCGGCATCAATTCCTGTGTGAACAGGCTTGTTGCAGATCATCGTGCCCTGGGCGATAACCGAACCGTCTGCTGCGATTACTTTCCAGTCTGCTGAAAGAGACTTGTCTTTGCGGTATTCATCATCAAAAGTTCCAAATCCGTGGTTTGATACAAAGAAGTTCAGATTGATGGCTTCGCCTGCTTTAAATACAGTTTTTATTGTTTCTTCACGGTTAAAAAAGAACGGGTCCTGAACAGACTCTGTATTGGCAGTAGTGAAAAGCGGTCCCGGAACAAAATCAGGGTCGTTTATTGCGGAACATGTGCCTTCTGTTTCACGGTTTTCGGTAAGAACCTTATCTGAAGGTAACGGAAGTGCTGATACGGAATAGAGCGCTGTCCGGTTTTCGGGTGAGTAATCCTTTAATTCCCAGTATTTTGTACCGGTGGAATCCTCGGACAGGGCAAGATTATAAACCGCATAACAGTTTGGTCGCGATGCTTTTTCGGCGTATCGCTGTTCTTCCGAAACATTTTCGGGATCGATCGTGTCGTCATCCGGATACGCATCATCATCGCTGTTTGAAAGGATGATCGCCTTGTAACGTTCGGCGGGTGTTTTTGCTTCAGGATCGATGATAAGCCCAACAACAGCAACGGCGTGATCGGAGCTTCTAAGCGCATTATCAGACATAAAACCTATAGATGCCTGAAATACAGCGGGTGAACCGGAACGCATATTCATGTTCATCAGTTGTTCGATCTGTGTTATGTCATTAATGAGGTTGTATTCTTTGACGGCATTTGTGCTGACAAAGTTCTTGATAATACCATCTTCTTCAGAAGGCTCAAGTGCATTCAGCATGGCAGGATGCGCGCTGTTCCAGTTGGGACAGAATTCACCGGTGAAAAAGAAGTTGACAGCAGCGGAAAACTCACCGCCGCGGTTTGAAATCTTTTCGTTGAAATAGCGGAAAAGATCGTCTTCAGAGGAAAAAGGCTGTCCTGTAAGAGGATTGTTGTAACCCGTTGCCCAGCCCGATATCCACAGCAGATCAGATGCTGCTGCGGTCCAGCACTGGTTGGAGTCGTTGGTTTCATAGACCGTTTCGGCGTAGGTATTCCATTTTTCAGCATCTACAAAATCTGTGTGTTCAAAGATGAAAATGCCACCTGCTGAAGGGTCATAGTTTTTGACAGCCTCAAGCACATATGCAGTACTTTCCTTTGTAAGTCCTGTAAGCAGCAGCTCGAGCTCACCTTTTTTTGATGTAAACTTCCTGTATTCCGAAGTGTAACTGCTTCCGGGATGGGTGCCTTTACCATACAGGCTTTCGTTTTCGTTGGGTGTTGGTGTGAGCGAAGGAGCTGAGGAGGGGAGTGCGCCGGTAGGAGAGGGCTCAGGAGTGGATGCACTGCCGGAAGGAGAAGGTTCGGGTGTTGTTCTTCCGGACGGTGAGGGTTCGGGAGTGGCTATGCTTCCGGACGGTGAAAGTTCTGACGGGGTTTCCGAAGGGGTAACGACAGTGCTCCCGCAGGCTGTAAGCATCAGTGCAACTGCGGCGGGAACCGCAAGAGCGAGCAGTAATGAAATGAAAGACAAAAAAACTGATATGATCCCTGACTGCGGTGTTTTTTTGATTAAAACCTGTTTTTTCATGATAATCCTCTGTAGATCAATATAATTAATAGTGCACAGACGGGCTGTTATTACGTGGATTAAATACCGTAGATCTGCTCTGACGGCAGATTAAAGATCAAAGATTTCGGAACTCATTCAGCATAGCGTTTATAAGTGCGCTTTCTTCAAGTAAAAACGGCTCTTTCGCATCAACAAACAGCATTTTGCTCTTGTGATCTTTTCTTAATAACGGTTTTCCTTCCGGCGCTATCGGGAAAAAGGCACCGGATTTTTTTATATAGCAGGTAGCGGCGGTTGCGTTTTTCCGCCTTTCTTTTGCTACGCCGGCACCGGCACTTTTATGGATCGCAGTGTCGGTTTCGGGAAGATAGTAATAATTCTTGTAATCCTCGATAAAATGTTTTAATTCACCCTCAAACGCATAACATTCGATACTGATGTCGCCGGGCCCTGCTGTCAATGATATGTGGGGCCTGTCTTTTGTGGGGATTCCAAGAGTAAGAGGTGCGGGAAGAAAGGTGTTTCCCATGAATCTGGCGGAAACGGAACGGCCTTTGTTTTCAACTTCCGATGAGAAGCCTTTCGGAACAATACCCTGCAGTATCTGTAAAAGAGGATAAAGAGCTGATATCTTTATGAGCCCTTCGACATCCTCGGCATTGTGGAGCAGAAGAGTGGCAAGGAGTGCTTCGGAAGGAGTACGCGGCATCGACGGAAGCCCGGAACCGGGGGTATGGGCCAAGGGGGTACCGGAGGTGAGCTTATCGAAACGTGCACGGCCAAGGTACTGCTTATAGACTTCTATAAGCTCGCCGCCTGAAAACATGTCTTCCCTGTATATCCCGAGGAACCGTTCGACATCTTTCTGCCTGCAGTGTGAAAGGCCGAGAAAGTCTTTGTATCTGCGTATCAGCTTGAACAGGTCAAGCTGTTTTATGTCGGAAAACGGGCACGGAATACAGTGCGTTTCGGCTTTTTTTGTGACAAAGGGAACATCAAAGGTATCGCCATTAAAGTGAATTAGCAGGGAAATACCTGATGTAAACTCAAAAAAAGCATTGATCACTGCGGGTTCGTCGGCTGCGCCTTCACTGAACCACTGATAGAGCACGGGCTCACCGTTTTCAAGCCTTGCGGCGCAGATAAGATATATGAGATTGCTTTCGGCGGATAATCCTGTGGTCTCTATATCAAAGAACATTACTGAAACCGGTTCCCCGAACTGTGAAAAGAGGTCTGCCGGAACGTTTAGTTTTTGTCTGAATGTAAGCATATATGTTTTTATTCCTTAATATTCTGATTGCTCTGATTATACATTTATTTCTCAAGTATATCAAGACAGGTTATTGCATGCAATACGGGATAATGCTATGATTATTGTGTGTATGTGGGTTTATACGCATTATACGGGTTAATGTTTATAATGAAAACATGGGGTGTGCAATGATTCTGTATATGTCTTTGATCGAGTCCGAACAGGACCGGTCTAAATTTGAAACAATCTATATGGATTATCGCGGGCTGATGTTCTATATCGCCAGGGATATCCTCGGAAATGACAGCGATGCCGAAGACGCTGTACAGGAAGCGTTCCTGAAGATAATAAAAAATATTGACAGGATAGATCTGTCCGAGTGTCACAAAACTAAACTGTATATCGTTATTATTGTCAGAAGGACAGCGATCGATATTTATCGACGTAAAAGGAAATCTGATAATAATGTGCCTTTTGATGAGAATTATATTGACGAAGGCTGTGAAGACGTAAGCGCCGGAGAACAGATCGAAAACACTTTGGATAAGCTGGATCTTGTCAATGCAATGGCCGGGCTTCCGGACAGATATCGTGATGTGATTCTGCTAAAGTATTATAATGCTTTTTCTGATGCCGAGATTGCTAAGACGCTCGAAACAACGGAAAGCAATGTAAGAAAATTGTTGGAACGGGCGAAAAAGAGGCTTGTTCGTGAATACGAGAAAGGAGGCACGGTTCAATGACGATTACAGAGGAAATGTTATATGAAAATGCGGAAAAAGCAGCAATACTGTATCTTGATAAAACAGATGCGGAATATCAATCGGAAAATGAACACGTGTTCTCGGGCCGCTTTGAACGAAATATGCGAAAAATGATAAAAGACCAGAAACGTTCTCCGGGACAACGGCGGTTTATAAGTATTATGCAGAAGGCAGCAATTGTTTTGCTCATTGCACTCGCAGGAGCGTTTGCTACAACCATGTCAGTAAAGGCATACAGGGAGGAATTCATCAACTTCATTAAACGCACTACACACAGAGCTACCAATATAGAATACAGAATCGGTGATGTTGAGTATTGTGAGGTTGATCTCAATAAAACTGCTTTTGGATATCTGCCGCAGGGGTTTGAGATTACTGAACAGAAAATAGGGGATGAAGAAGCTTTTTATACTATTAGGAATTCAGATGGTGGAACTCTGTATATAGATCTATATGTTGTAACAGACACTACAGTAGGCGTATTATCCATAAATACGGAGAATACGGAAGTAAGTTATCCTACGATTAATGGAGAAAAAGCATTGTTGAGTATAGAAACTGAAGGATTGATTTTGGTTTGTTCTCAAAGAAATGTAATATGCAAGATATGTGGAATTGTTTCGGAACAAGATGCTGTTAGGATAGCTGAGAATATCAGTCTTTGTTTTGAAAAGGAGCAGTAATTATTCAAAAATAATTAAAAAACAAGTGTCACAAAATCTCTTTTCAATTCGTTAGTATTTATAGAACGGAAGAAAGGAGGTGAAACATATGAAGAAAAAGGTATCTTGTATTATACTGTGCATTATATTCTTATGTTCAATTGTTCCTGAGCATGTGAATGCGAATGCTATAGACACTCCTGCTGATAATCCGGTCATTGAGGAGTATTCGTATATTCATTCAATTGATTGTCGTGTTAAGATTAGAAATGGTAGTGCGATCATTACTGCTTTAAGCTATGGATTCCAGTCAGTAACAAGAATCGAAATGACAGTTGAAATCCAGGAAAAGTTCGCTTTGTTTTGGATAACAAAGAGCACTTGGAACGAGAGCGTGAACAGTGACAGTTTGCAGATGGTAAAAAACTACGTTGTAACAAGCGGAAAGACTTACCGCGCAAAAGTCAAGGTAACGGTTTATACGGCTTCCGGATCGGAAACAGCAACAGTTACATCAGCAACACAAAAAGCAAACTAGCTTTATTTCAACATAAGTAAGAAGGCATTAATGAACACAAAAGGATTAGAGTGTCGCATGGAACTGCAAATGTAAGTTAACAAGAGATTAATGTAAAGGGATAGTATAAAATATTTTGTGTAAATAGAATTCCCTATGGAAAAGGGAACGAACTTCGTTTATGATTTAAGCGACCAAACCAAATCATAAAGGAGTGAAATTCGTTCCCCATGGCTAATATTAGCACAAATTTGATGTCCG